>Ga0065711_1000206_pt1 | contig 81801 bp, 60 predicted proteins | sample Hoacrofraction12_FD_59098 | JGI IMG/M metagenome (GOLD analysis project Ga0065711, IMG submission 59098) | Hoatzin crop microbial communities from Cojedes, Venezuela - Epithelial fraction 12 v2 (version 2) | ecosystem: Host-associated > Birds > Digestive system > Esophagus > Crop | place...
GAACAGGCTGCCCAGGGAGGTTGTGGAGTCTCCTTCTCTGGAGATATTCAAGACCCGCCTGGACAAGGTCCTGTGCAGCCTGCTGTAGGTGACCCTGCTTCGGCAAGGGGTTGGACTGGGTGACCCACAGAGGTCCCTTCCAACCCCTACCATTCTGTGATTCTGTGATTCTGTGATTCTGTGATGTTAATAGCAATCAAGGAGTAAAAATACTTTCAATCTGTGATATTTTTAAATTCTAGTTGTTCTCTGATGGTTGAAATTATGTAGCAAACTTTTTTTTTCTTAAAGATTTTTTTTTTTGCCTTGTACATCAGTTTGCATACTAAGACATTATTTCTCTGTGGCTTTGCAAACAAGTACTGCTTTGTAGAGACAGATGCTTGTCAGATGTAAAATACATATGCTAGTCTAGCTGAAACATCTGTTATGTAACCTGTCCTAGGTCAGTTTGCTTAATCATTACATTTTTTTATGCATCATTGTACTCTGCAATTGTCAGAGAAATTCCATAGGCTTTGCTGAGGTAAAAATTTATATCCAACCATTCTTTCCCAATAATTCTCTACTGTGAACTTAAAAAAAAAAGCCAAAGAATGAGAAATTATAATTTCTGGCAGCAGCCTAACATGGAAAAAGAAATGTTCATGTTCAGTGTATCCCACTTCATGCTTAAAAGTAATGATTTGTACTACTGATATGATGAATCTAAAATAACTTTGCAACATACTTAGATTTTAGTTATTTAGTGTCCCTTTAAACATGCTATTTTCTAAGAAACAATTAAGAAAATTTTCATAGTAGTAATTACTTTTTCTACATCTTGAAAAGCATTGATCCTGGTTCTCCTTAGATCAATGGTAAAAATGTCAATGATTTAAAGAGGAAATTCATGTTGCAGGTTTATATATCACTCATTACATGTAGTCAATCAGTGTTTAAGATGAAATCCGTCTGATCAAATGTAAGCGTCTACTTACAAGTAAGACGAATTGTTCCACAGGCTCAACTGGCTGAACGCCACATGAACACAACAGATAAGAACTAGCTTTGAAGAAGACATAAATTGTAGACAGCTAATATAAAGCAAGATTAGCCTTACATTTCATCCTTCACCCCCTCCCCTTTCAGAGATCTTCTGTTATAGCAGGCTGAAAATTAGAATCTCTTGTAATCATCATCGCTCAGCTTTCGGCCATCCACCAAGGACTGCACATTTTACCAGAGTCATAGCAGGATAAACAACTCATATTTCAGAGGATGAAAACACTACCTCAAAAATACAGTTTTGTAAAAATGTGCAGTTAACAATTTTTGGTTTGCATTTTCACAGTTCATCACGATGGATTTCAAAACTTCCAGATCTATTTGTCTGGGAAGGGTTTGATGCTGATTTTAAGGAGCCGCTTTGAAGATGTTTGTTTAAACTAAATATTTATGTGAGTTTACAACAGATAGGAAGACATTAAAACAGGATAATAATTCTCAGAATTCCTCAGACATACAATAAACTTAGAAGACAGAAATAACTGAAGTCCCTCTAAAGTCGGAACTGTGTTGTCAACTGGTTAGTCATCTATAGCAACTACAACAACCTGAAACAAAACAATACCCTAAAAGTTGTTAATGTTCTTGTCTCATAAATCTTTCTCTCTTCCAAACATAAGTTTAGGTAAGGACTGTTGGAGCTGCTTCACCTGTTGAGAGGCCAAAGTCTTTTAATGGGGTACCTAGAAGGACAGTAGTATTGTCTCAATCTTGCCGTGTAAAGGTCCTTTTTTGTTTGTTGAGTGGGTCATATATTGTAAACAGTTAAGTCATTCATCGTGACTATGGAATATTTCTTCTAAGGTGAAAGCTTATTTTGTAGTGATTAGGCTGAGTGCATCAACTCTTACTGTGTAGTAGCTTCTGCCAGATGTTTCTGAGAAGGCTACAGCTTTACAAGAACTTCAAGCAGAATTTGTTACTAACATCAACGCAGTCACAGGCATCTGGGTCCCCTTGGCTGGGAGACAAGCTGTGCATCAGCTGAGCTCGGGTCACTGACTGCGTGCACCCAGGAGCACTGTGAAAATGCTGTGGCAGACTAAACCACAGCGGAGGTGGCTTCAGTGAGGGTGTTTTACTTCATGCTAGAGCAAAATGAAGGGATCAGTGAGGCAGCTTGCTCACCTTCTGGTTTCTTGGGCCTGCCTGGAAATTTAGCCTAAAAGAGGAGAGCCAGCTGAGGCCCGCTGGCTTTTTAAAGTCAATCATCTACCAGCTTAACAAACGGTCTCCCAAACCACTCCATACTTCTTTGAAAAATGATTGTGAGAAGACTATGTCAAGTAGGAATAAGTGGAAATACAACAGCATCAAAGTGTCTCAACTGATCTTGCACCTGGTGGCAGTGAAGTGGAAAGATGCTGGGCAAAGCACACCACTAAGGACTTAAATGCTATTCAGGCCTTTAGAAGACTTCAGGGTTCACCAGAAATGAAGAATTAAAATCTAACTGGAAAACTTTACAGTGTGAACTGACAAAAATGAGGTAATTTTGACAGTGGTTTTGCTATTGTGTAAACACAAGAAGACTTGCATATGAATGGACTTGCTTGGTAGAAGCAGGACAAAGATGTGAGCAGTATGTAGCAAAGAGACTGAGCAGAACCATACGATTTTGCAACCTGAACAGTATAAAAGACAGAAGTAAAATGTCAGTGTTCTCCTGTGATAATATACTCTCTAGCTTAGGCTTTCTGAACTGGCACAACTAGATCTCAACAAGTTGCATCTCAACAAGGTGATGGCTAACCTGCCATTGACAGCAAAGGGAAAGGAAAAAATGATGGTGTCTAAAATAGTGACTAACTTGCTGATTATCATACTGTGTCATCTCCTTGCCTCTCCTTGGGCAACTTCCTGAGAGAGTCATATGTCAGAAGAAAGGGGGTTAATCTGCCAGTCAGGCAGAGCTGAGGCTACATCGAGGAGCCAGGACAGGGTGAGAGGATTTTTCGCAGAGAGAAGGGTCTGTAGAGCAAGACCCAGCAACTGCTCTATAAGCAAAGATCAGAAAAGTATAATTTTTGTTGGTTATCACAAACATGACAATCACCAAGGTCACTTGGTGACTGCTGCCCATGAGACTTACAGACTGACACAATACTCATCAGGAGGTTTATGGCCTTTTTGAGTGAAAGACCATCTAACTTGGAAAGAGTCACACTGAGCTCAGGTTGACAGATGATCTGGTAAGAGTTGGGATATGGCCCATTGGGCTTGATGTCACAAGAGGAGTGGAAGGGGAAGCTGAGCACCAGGCTATTGGACTTGGAGAAACATAATGACATGGCTGAAAATCTGTATTTATGTTTGGAAAAGTATGAGAAGAAAGAGGAGTAGTGAAAATCATCATCATTTTGTGAAAGCTGAACTGGATTCCTTCTTCCTGCCTAAAAATTTTTAGTCCACTCAAACTACAGTTTTCTAAAAATAACAAAAAAATACAATGTATTTTGATTTTTTAAAGAACTTATGAAAGTGAGCACATTTTATGAATTAAGAGGAAAAAACAATTTGGGGGAAGGTTTGAATGCTTTTTTTGTTGTTTGTTTTACTTGCTTTGTTTTTGCCTTTGTACTAGATAGTCTAAAAAATGCATTGAGAATTGTTATGATGTGGGCTTTTTTATTGGTCTGGAAGGCCTGTATATTCTTATAGTATCTATTTCTTTGTTCCAGTCTGAGTAAATCACTTCCTTCTAACTAAAATAATACACTCATTAAATAGAAAGGCAAGGAGATTCTCAAAACATATCAGTGTTAAATCAAACCAAAATTGTTTCCATTGAATTGAGTTTCATAACAAAACAATCCTGTACTGTTGCAAAGGTGAGTTTAAGAAGCAGAAGTTAGTTAAAACCTCAGCAGCCTCTGGAAAGTATTCTTACTGGTGATGTACTTACAGAGATTCCTAAGGAATATCAACCCACAAAACCAACAGAGCCGACTGTGTAATCCATATGAAGAGGTAACATAACTTGCCAGCGATACAAGGTATGCCTGCAGGCACAATGAGGCCTTCCTACAAGTTAGTTCTTAACAAAAAGCCCTGTGATTCTGTTAAAGTACTACCAAATCCAAAGCAGCTGATGTGAACAGGCAAGGAGTACTAGTGTGGGTTTGTCACCTTATGAATATGACCACATGCCTTTTGATCTGCTTAGAAGATGGTCATATCTGCTTGCTTTATATTGTATGGGTGCACCTATCTTGAAAGCCAGCTTTTGCAAAATGCATATATAATCACTTCAGGGTAAGATAGTCCAACCACAGTCCTTGAGTAGGTCTGGAGTCCATTGGGAGGTTATTCCCTTTAACAACAAAGTCTAATTTAGTTCTCTATCACTTTAGTAATTTGGAAAAACTCCCCGCAAACAAATCACGGCATACCATCTAAGACTCTTTGGTAAAACAAGGGTAATAACCTTTCTTCGGCATAGCTGTTTCTATCACAGCAAACGCTCAAATTCTGCTTTTTGTGCACGAGAGCTGAATTGAAACATTAAAGAAATTGTCAGGGCTGTGCTTGTGTTTGAACCATTGTCGTTGATTCAGCAGGTCTGGAGAATAGGGTGAAACAGTGAAACAGGCTTTATAAACCCTGTAAGGGACAGCATCACTATTGCTGCTATTGAGCTTTCTATTTAGAATAGTTACAACTATATTCTGAGTGGAAGAAACATAAGAGGCAGTATAAATACTGAATTAGCAGGAAAGCAAAAGCAATCAGGGTCTAAAACTTGCAGAATCATAAGCCTCTGGATATTTTAGCAGGCCAAAGGGCTGATTCAAATACACCGGGGCTGTGGTCTATGCAGGAGAATTGCTTTCTCAAAAGGGTGAAAGTTTTTAGTATAAACTCAGTGCATGGTGTATATCTATATCAAGTTTTTATTGTGGTGCCAGAATATCCACCCTCACTAAGCTACAGAAGGCAGCACAGAAGCAGGCCTGTAGCTGAGATGGCGAAATAGAGTTATTTTGGATATTTCTGCATGGTACTGTTATGGTCACATTACATTAATAAATAGGAGATGAAAAGGCATGCCATCTGGCCATACAGACAAGTGTCACGGCATACTCCATCTCTACACGGTGAACTTTATTTTGCTTTGTCCATTCTGCCTGTTGGGAGTATTCCCTGTCTCATGCAAAACCCCTGAGATCTATGGCCAGTGCTGTGTGCAGGACTGCTGCTGATCCCTGCCTGTACAGACTTAGTGACTGGATTCCCTCTGTATGCTTCAGACTAAGGTAAATGGCACCAAGGTAAAACTGAAATGTAAGTACAATTGTTTATCATACAATTATAGAATGGCTTGGGTTGGAAGGTACCTTAAAAATCATCTAGCTCCAACGCTCCTGCCATTGGCAGGGACACCTTTCACTAGACCAGATTGCTCAAAGCCCCATCCAACCTGACCTTCAATACTTCCAATGACAAGGCATCCACAACTTCTCTGGGCACCCTGTACCAGTGCCTCACCACCCCCATTGTAAAAAATTTCTTGTATCTAATCTGAATCTACCCTCTTTTAAATTAAAGTCTTTATCCCTTGTCTTGTCACTACATGCCTTTGTAATAAGTCACTTTCCAGCTTTCTTGTAGGCCTGCTTCAGGTACTGGAAGGCTGCAATAAGGTCTCCCCGGAGCCTTTGCTTCTCCAGGCTCAACAGCCCCAGCTCTCTCAGCTTTTCCTCATAGGAGAGGTGTTCCCATCCTCTGATCATTTTTGTGGCCCTCCTCTGGACCCTCTCTAACAGGTCCATGTCTTTCTTGTTCTGAGGGCTCCAGAGCTGGACACAGGACTCCAGGTGGGATCTCACCAGAGCAGAGTAGAGGGGCAGAATCCCCTCCCTCGACCTGCTGGCCATGCTGCTTTTGATGTAGCCCAGGATACTGCTGGCCTTCTGGGCTGTGAGCGCACATTGCTGGGTCGTGTTGAGTTTCTCATTAACCAGCACCCCCAAGTCCTTCTCTTCAGGGCTGTCCTAAATCCATTCTCCACTCATGCTATATTTGTGCTTGGGATTGCCCCAACCCATGTGCAGGACCTTGCACTTGGCTTTGTTGAACTTCATGAGATTCACATGGGCCCACCTTTCAAGCCTGTCAAGGTCCCTCTGGATGGCATCTCCTCCCTCCAGCACGTCAACTGCACCACACAGGTTGGTGCTGTTGGCAAACTTGCTGGGGGTGCACTCAATCTAGCTGTCCATGTAGCCAGCAAAAATGTGAAACAGCACCGGTCCCAATATTTATGCTCGAGGAACGCCAGACAGGGGTCTCTGTTGCTGCTGCTATCATGGTGGCTCTGTGTAGCTGAACCCTGGAAAGCTGCCTGCTGGAGATATTAGCTCATTAACTTCGGTGATACTCTCTGTGACCTTCAAGTCAAGCATGTGGTTAAGTGTTTTGCTGGAAGGAGGCCTCTTTCATTCTGAAGTATTATCTTCAGGGTAATGTGACACTCATTTTCTCATCTCTCCTTTAACCCCTCTTTTCTGCTGTTGCCTATAAGGGATGCACAGTCCTACTCATCTTTCTTTATTACTGCAGTTGTCATCTCCATCTAAAGTGTCTCAACATATTCTCATCTTCCTTTCTCCATTTTTAAACTTAAGCCTTTCCTGGTCATTCAAATGTACCCTACAATAGCTTTTTTTCAGACTATCCTGTCAGAGACTCATGTATCCATGCTAGATCTCTCCAAATATTTTGTATTTTTGTACAAAGTGTTTTGCAATAAATGCTCTTCATTGTGTAGGCTGCTTCTTTGTACTAAATCCAGAAATATAAAGAAGGTTTTAAATAGAAGAAATCCTGTGTTCAACCAGTCCTTCCTTTTTGTGATAGCTGATAAGAGATAATATTGGGCAAACTTTATTTTTTACAATTTTTATTGTTAGTTAACTGTTATGAACCTGAACTTCGAGACAGTAGCGTGAGGAAACTTCATTTATACTGTGGTACGTAATTGAGCAGATCCCAAGATCCACACTTTAATAGAGTTTTTTATAGTTGATAATTCAGTCCATTCTATTATTTTCCACACATCTGATGGTATCTGAGTAGGTATGCACTTAAAGAAATTCATTTCTGATACTATCAGCTCTAAAGACAGCACCTGTAGAATTTCTTCAAATTTGGATATGATGAGAAAGAGATTTAAGTGGACAAGGCCTCTGCCCCCACACAAACATGTCACATAAGCTTGAAAATGCATCCTCCATATTATTTTGTGGATGAGTAGAAAACAGCTGATAGTCACCAGTCAAATACAATATTTGACAAAATACAGTCTAATATTTTACTGAAGGTACAATTGCAAGAAATACAATGACTAGCAGTAGAAAATGTCTAGGCTTTTAATGCTCTGTTAAACTCAAGTATTATTAAATGACATTGTAGGTATTTAGATGGTCTAGTGTCTATTTTAGTGGTAAATGGACAATTTGAGCTAATTAAAATTCAACAAAGTTCTGCTTTTGCTGTTTTCTGGACAAACTACCCTTGAATTTAATGGGAAAAACCAAGACCTTATTTAGGTTGTAATATACCATGAATGACTTCTGATATTCAGAAAGTACTGATTGTGCTTTGCAGTAAAAGAATAATAAGTGTGGCTAATCTTTCACTGCTTAATGAATTAATTTATTTCTTAAAATTGTTAGAAAGTTCATGGGAATCATTTTACTGCTTTGCTTTTTAAACAAAACATGTAGATCCTTAGGGCAGGGGCTATCTTCCAGTGAGATACATATAAAGCTTGCTCCTTGACTGAGATTTCTAGGCACTGCACACTGCTAATTATAAACATCTACAATAAAATGCTACTTATGGAATCTGTTTGGCTCTGATTCAAGAATGAAGAAGTAACTTCTAAAGATTCTGGCAAATAAATTCCAGTCGCCTCTTGTACACATGCTGAGCTTCCAGTAATCTTCAAATTACTCTTAAAATTAGTGCAGTGTGCAGCCTGCAGGGAAACATGCAGCAAGTCTTCAGTCATATGAACTTTTGAACCCAGACCTTTAATACTATAATGAGATGGTCACTTAATAAAGGCTTTCATCAGAGTTTTAATGCACTTGCTTCTGCACTAAACTGCAGAAGGAATTTACAAATAAGGAAACTAAATTGCATATGATGCTTTGGGAATAAAATATGGATGATTACTCCAGCTTCAAGTGTCTGGAATAGGTGTGTGAGCGAAAATCCCTTGTCAAAGAGCTTTATACCCCCTTCTACACTTTGAAAAGGCTGAAGCTCTGTTTCTGTAGAAACTTTTTCAGACGAAGTCTATTAGCATCCTCCATCTTATTCCAGAAATTAACTCCAAGAAAACTGCTGATGAGACCACAGATAATCCTCTGCTTATAATGAATCAAATGCATGTTTTCAAAAGGGAAAAATAATGAAGGGCTTTTTTTTCATGAGCTAGGGGAAATGGGAAGCCTCAGGACTGCAAAGAGGCTTTTATGATGTCCTGGGGTACAGCACAGAGTGAAGTGGCTAAAAGGGATATAACACGTTAAGACTGTATGAACTGACATGCCACAATCTTGGTGATTTTGTTCTTGCGGTGCCTGAACAGGCTGATCCAGTTTTGAAGAGCTTTGGTGTGACACTTCAGATCATAATGACAGTCTTGTTAGGATACAACGGTAGTATCCCCCCTGCAGCATGGCTGCCTTCCCTCTTCTCATATTCTCACTTCAAAAAATGTTCCTACTCAGTCTATGGCTGCAGGACCACACTAAGGGCAAGAGGCATCTGGTGCTGAAGTTCTGCTGATGCTGATACGGCTCAGACCCTTTGCTCTTGGTTGTGAAAAATCAGGCTGATTCACTGGGCATTCATATTCTCAGCATTTTAGCCTGTTGACTTCTTCTCTTTGTGATGTTTGGTGTTTTAAAGGAAAAACATTAGTAAGTGCTCTAAATCTTAGGAATTCAAAACCTTGTGCATGGTATCCGCCGTGTTTGGATCTTGGGTTTGTCTCAACCAGTAGGTACTATTTCAATCAAAAATATTTGTGAGCAAAATCAACTTTTGGCACATCTTCAACTATTTATCTAGCTGGAACTTAAATAGTCTATTTTTATAGCTATTTCCAAATGAAATATGGATTTGAAGTAAGCCCCTTTTGCTATATTAACACTGTTTGAAAAGGCATCTTCTGAATTCAAGGTCAGAGTTTCAGCAAAACATGAACAAAGCAGCATTTTCAATTCTGTGTTATTACCATGTGTAATTTTACAGGAGCAGCAGTCTAAAATATAGACCATGTCTGTGTTATCATGGCAGTAATCATTTGACCAAGGCTGGTTCTTTGGAAGCCTTATAATCTGTTTTTCTCAAGCTACCAGTACCTAAAGGATCCCTGGTTTTTCTTTTTCTGAAGTACAGTTCAAAAAATATTATGTAGGAATTTTTCCCTCTATTCAGACACAAATTGTAAGTATTTTTCATCAGTTTTGCTAGTGTTCACTATAGAATTAAACCTAACATTATAAACACTAAATCCACTTGTGTTAAAGGAAGCAGACCTTTTAAGCTTTCATTCTTCAAAGTGTCTGCTTGTCAAAATCCGAAAGAAGAGGGAAGGGATACCACATGTTATATTGTAACAAACAAACCAATAAAACAGAAAGGGTTTTTCTTTTCAAACCTGGAATGTACTCCAGAATGGTTCTTGCCATGGGAACACTTGATTAATCTCAGCAGCTTCCACTTTTCCCAGTCGGGTACTGTCCTGTCACTTCTCCCAGTAATTGCAAATACAAAGCTGTTTCACATACAATAATGGGTGAGCAAGTTGGTGTTCCTGCTCATTTTGCCAAGCTGCAGAACGTGTTCTCAAATATATTGCACTTTACTGGAGAGTGCATTTACCCAAGGGAAAACGTGCCCCAGAATAATTTATGATCAACCCTGTTCTAGCAAAATGCAAGGAACATGTTGTCCTTTCTGGAGCACAGTGACGCGGTTTCACTGATATAAAATTAGACAAAGCTGAGACTGGTTCCTCCGAATGATTGCATGACGGACACCTGGTTGTGAGTCCTGCACTGGGTTTGTGGTTCCCTTTGGGTGCATTGAGCACTGCTAAAGGACCCAAGCCTGTCTGTGTCATTTCCTCCCTCCCCCCATGGGTTAGCAGGGTCAGGTTCTGCAGATTTCTCCCCTAAAGCAGTGGGAGGTTCATGGCTTCAGTGCATGCTCTGTTAGACCCATAGTTCACTTAACTGAGTTAGGATACAATCTGCTAGTATTTTTTTTCCCTCCCTCTCTCTTTTTCTTTTTTTTTTTTCAGGTGGGAGGGAAGAAGAGAAGTAGGGGAAGAAAAGAGAGAAAGAAAGAGAGAGGGAAAGAATGACAGAGAAAAATTCCTCTGATACCTTCACCCTTCAGCAGGGAAGATGTTGATCCTTGTGGTCAGTCTTACAAGACTTTGCAAGTCACCTCTCTGAATTCTTACATACAGTGAGGCCCTGGATGGGAAACTAAACTATAAAGAGTTAATTATATGGAGAACAGTGTATGCATGCATACATAAGATTTTTAATGTAAACTTGTATATAGACTATCTATACAAAGTTTTTATATACACTTATATAATACGAGACAGGCTTATTTAAAAGAACTGTCAGATATTTCCAGGATTCTTCCACTACTGAAGCTACTGCAAATCAGTGGAATGCTACAGAATAGCAGGACGACTAAAGTGCTATTCATACGTCTAATCTCTGCCTATTGGAGTGCAGTGTTGAGTCTTGGCCATGGATAACTGTTTAGAAAACACATGTGGAGCACGAAAACTGGACTCGCTGTCTCAATTTTAGGCTTTCAGTTTCAATGAAATGTTTTATTGAATAGCAAAATGTACAGGGAACCCTGAAGTACGCTTAATTACACTTTCCTATAATGCAAGAACTAGGGGGCTTTTAGTTCTTATAATTCAGAGATACATAAGAAGGCAGAAGGAAATAACGTTATGCATGTGCTGGGACTGGCCTTGGAAACTGGAGCTATCAGCTGCCTGCTGTGAAGAGATCCTTAATCAGTGATGTTTTCCGAACTGTCATTGCGCGGGCTGAACTTTCTGAGGTAGGTGTTTGCATCAGGCTTGAATTATTATTATTTTTTACCTCACACCCCCAATCATGTTTGCACACATCTCTGTATGATCTTTAACCGTGCAGTTACATGCTCTTCTCTTCAACTGGCATCTTTGGAGCATGGGATTTTCAGGGCGGGGAGTGGGAGGAGAAAGGGGACAGTGCACTGTGGTCCTCCACCCACTGCAGCACTGGCACTGGCAGTGCCCCCAGCCTTGTCTCATGTCTTCTGCGCAGAGAGGAGAAAGAAGCAATTGCTCTGCATAGGACTGCCAGCCGTGCCTGTGGTGCAGCCTGCAGCCCAGCTCGGGAATGCAGTTTCTTTCCAAAGGTCATAAAGGTTTGGGTCAAATCCTCTTGTCCCTGGGCAAACCGATGTCAGCGACTGTGTGGTAGCCCAAAGAACAAAGACCTACTGCTGAAGGACAGCAAGTGTAGAGAGTATCTGGCATAAAGAAATACATAATTGTGATTTGCTTATACTTACTACCAAAAAGTACAATAACACACAGCAAACACTGACCAGCAGAACTCTTTATCACCCTGACTTCCAAAGGCAAAGTGGTCCTTGAAAACCATTGCACTGACTGTTACTGTATTGTAAAATACTGTGTGTAAAATATAAGACATAAAAAATTCACTGTTTGTGATAAAATACAGTAGAAAATAAAATACAAATAAAGAATTAATCCATTTTTTCAAAATTAGAAAATTGTTTTTATTGTCCTTAACATTTTTCCTCTTCAATTTTACACTTACTGATTTTCCACTAGCACAATGATGGTTTGGGTCAAAATGCTGGTTTTGCAGAGACCAGATTTGCATTTATAAACTTCAACTTCAACATCTCTGAGACTTTGCATTTTTGCTTTGTAGAAAAACAAGATTTACTTTGTTTTGCCTTTTAAAAACAATCATAAATGTTAACATTAAGTTTCTTTTCAGGAGATGCACCTTCAATACAAATATTTGGGGCCAGTACAGGAGTAAAAGTGAAATTCTGTAGCCTGGTTTGGGGAGGACTGTTCTTCATGATGCAAGAGCTCTTCTTGACTCTATCTGCAAAATGATCTATTTCTGGTAAAATTGTTACCACTGTGAAGTTCATTTGAATGGATTAGTAGAGTTGATGCTGACCCTGATGGTGGAAAAGTCCAGTGAAAATTTGTTGTTGCTATTGATCGAAAAATTTGCTAATCCAGTGCACGAGAAAACAGAAGAGAAACTGCCTGAAGAAAAGCAAGACCAACTACACTGTTCCATCCATAGGGATGGGAATAGTTGTGGGGAGGGAGAGGACTAACACAGCTTCACCTCCTGCCTCCCTGTTGTCCTGCAGGGTCTCTGCGGCCATTCCAGATCTGAAAAGCAAACATGAATAAGGTAAGTGGGGAAGGGGGAATTAAAAACCAAACCTAAAGCTGTAGGTCTGATAATCTATGAAGAGCTTGTTTATCATCAAAAAAAAAGAAATTGTTTTATTTAAAAAAAAACCAAACTGATGTCTGACTTGCCACTGCTGGTGCAAGCCACTGCAAATGGCAGTTTTGGGGTCCAGCTGGGATCAGCCCCATCTTTGGAGAGCGTAGGCGGTGTTTTACAGTTCTGCCAAGAAAAACAGTTTTCATTAACAGCCTGGCCTCTGTGGGAACCTCTCAGGCAGGGGCCGTCTGGAAGATATTTTGATGCTGTGCGTTTCTTCTGCATCATAGTCATGATCCCCTTGCTGATTTGCCCGGGGCTGATTTGCCGCTTCCAAAGACCACCTGTTTTCTTTCATTTCAGCACTGTCTAATTTATTTCTGATTGAAAATGATAGTCTTCGGTTTAAAGCAAACTGAATAGCTAAAATATTTTTAGTTTTGCTGGAAGAACAGAAATTTTTTTGTTTGGCTGGTGTTTGACCTAAAATAAACCACTATATTTACTTTGGAAATATATATATTTGTAAGTGTGGCTTTTTTTTAAAACAACAACTGGAAAGTAAATTCTGAAAGTTTAAAAAAGTGAGAGTGAATTTTTTGATCACTGTATTTTTTAATGTTTTTAAATCAAAGCTATTCAGTACTTTCAACACGAACTTGCACAGACTTTAATTGACTAAAGTCTTCATTTATGATGAGTAAAGTATCTGTCTAAAGAATCTGACATCCTTCTGTATGAAGATTTCATGTTACAGAACCTGATGCCGTTCATTTTGATTGCCACAATATTTGATCACTTTGCCTAAGGTTCCCTCTGTTTGTCTGAAGGGAAGTAAAATGTTGTGTGTTTCCAAAATGGGATTTAGGACCTAGAGTTACTTCATATGACAGACCACCTGGTGTGACCACATGCCCCAGAACACATGCCTGTTCTTTACTGATTTTCTTAGTGTGAGGTTTATCCAACAGGAAAATCCTTTTGACTTGGGAGGTTTACAACTTTAGACACTGCTCCTGATTTCTTTGGGTAGATGTATATTCAGAAAAAGACCAAGCACAAGTCTAAAGGATTTGTTCATGTTTTCCTGCTTTTTCTGCCAAACCACAGTTGCGCATGGACTTGGTGGCTGTCCTATTCTTCAAGCAGCCGTGCTCTGGGGAGTATTTAGCAAGTACAGGTTACAGAAAAGGTCTAAATTAGTTACTTGTGTATCACGATCTGTGTCTAGAGCTGAAATGCCCCATAACTAGGTGGGACTATATTGTATTCAGATTTAATGCTGACCTTTAGAGCTACATAAATAACAAGAACAGTGTGGATTTAGCACATTGTTATTCCAGTAATATTATGTAGTGTACTATAGTGTAATGAGAGGTGACCCTCAAAATTTTCCTGAGGTGACGCCACATGGATATATACAGCAACACTCAAAGGCAGTCTAACCTGCTTTGCACTTTCACATACCCAGAAGCCTTGCATGTCATGAGCAAAATGTTGCTCATCACCTAATGGACATTTATCCGGATTTGTGTTACACAGAGAGCCCAAACATATACTACAGACCCATCATGTGTTACTGTTATTTGGTGAATAATCTTTTGTCCACATGTCAGGAAAAGGAGTGCCAGAAAAAAAGATAGTAGAGAGGATACCGCAGGGTGAACCTCGGTCCATTCTGCTAGAAGTAATTTGGGCACTTGTGACGTGAAGTCATTTCAATCCATCAGGCTATTTCTTATCTATTATATTATCTGTACCAGATTAGATTAGAACTGCTCTGCCAAATTCAAAAGTTGAACACCATAAGTGTACTGCCTAGTAAACATAGTTCATATTTGAGATAATGTTGCATTTTAGCTGATCATATCCGAGTATATTCATAACATTACTTTTTATGCTTACAGGAATTCTACCTAGCCTATTTAATATGTCACATGGAGTTTAATTCTACTAAGATAAAAACCACAATGAAATTATCTTGCAAGCTCAATATCATTTATTAGAATTTTTTATTTATCTATAAGCAGAGTGAAGTATTTCCCTGTTCCCATACCTGAGCTGTAATAGTCTAATGTTTAATCAATTTTTAATTAAAGATTTGTTACCTAATTTAAACTTACCTGGAGTTTTAGTTGCTGTGCTTGGAAATGGTGTACAAAGGTGTCACTCGTGCATACTGACTGATCCGGAGGAGTTGACACTATAATTGTTTTAACACTTCTGAAGTTTAAGAGTATTTGTACCTAGAGGCCTTGTTCAGTCTGTTGCTATAAAGGATGCAAAAGATTTATACTGAGGCATGGAGCAAGGCCACAGAGGAGCCCTAGCTATGTGGACTTGGGGACAAGATGGAGGGGCTGCCCCTGAGTAAAGCTTGGGCCACAGCGCCAGGGAGAGAGAGCAACAGCTGAGGGCGCTTAATGCAATAGTTTGTAGCAATTGGTTTGGGAACTAGCACTGCTTTTAATAACCACCTCTGCTGAATCAGTTTGGACTAATACTAACACATACCCTTTCAGTAGTCTTGCGGGCAACAAATCCTCTGTGGGACAGAACCTCTTTGAGGTCATGGCACACCAAGTGATTTCACTATCTGCTGTCACACAGTTTACAGCAGTTTCAAGCTGGTTTAACTCTGCAATGGCAATTTTCTTAGTCTGGTTTTTGCTGAGCAACATTTATTGGTACTTTTAACATGGAATCATTGAATAAGAATATTAAAACTTTGCATAATAGAGACTTAACCAGACATAATTAAACCTGACTAACATGAAAGGTCAGGAATACAAAAGGTGCATTCTCCAAGGAATGCCTCATTCTTCAACATTTATTTTATTTATTTGCTTGTACAATTGATGCAGGACTGCCTATACAGAGAGAAGCAAGGTTATTTTAAGGGTTTCTAAGTATCACATGCGGTTCAAAAAAGCTCAGGCAGAAATGCATCCACTGATTTCCTATTTCTATTTCTCGGTTACAATGAGCAAGTAAATATGTTTGAAAATAACAGGGTTTTTTAATTAATGCAGTCATAAGAGTATAATTTGGGTATTCATTTCTGAATGTTACAGCTGTTTTGCACAGTAAACATTCATCTAACATGTTTTCACTTGCCAGAAGCCCTCCAGAACTGTATACCCAATAGCTATTTTTTAGAGATCATGCTATCTGTAGCTGAAAATATTCAATATACTTCCCTTATTTTGATCCAAATACAGATATAATATGGTGAAAATATATGGCTGAAAAAATGTGTGCAGTTATGAACCTTCTTATATCTCCTTCAATGTCCAGACCTCTCTGAGCTCTCTCATTCTGTCGTGTGCAGGGAAGATACAGCGTGGCCCACAAAGGGAAAATCAAGAACTCACATGGAGCTGTGGATGGGCAAATAATATAACTCTTCTGCAGAAGGATTCATGCAATCACAGAATAACTTAGCCTGGAAAGGACCTGTGGAGCCACTTTGCCCGGAACTATGCAGACTCCAAAGTTACGGTAAGTTGTTCAATTGTTTTTTGATGTCTCCAAGGGTGCAGATTGATCAGAATTTCTGGGCAGCTGTTCCAATATGTGGCCACTCTTATTGTGAAGGTTTTTCAATCTAATATCTAACCGAATTTTCTCTTGTCGATTATCCTGCCTAAAGGTATCCGTCTTCATGACAATTGTCTAGCTACCTTCTGTAGTGAATAAAAACAAAGAACCACCTCCTGGAGTCTTTTTGGATGGGACTGAACATCTTGAAGATGTGCCTCAGACACAGAGGGAGGCCGTATAACACAGAGAAATGGTCATAGGGTGCTTCTAGGCAGTCATAGTCAGGTGAGGACTACATATGCTCAAAGTGGACTCCCATGAAGAGTATTATTGGAGCACCTTCTCAATGGGTCTGAAGGAGTAGCTAGTATTATAGATAAATGCAGCCTTTTTTTGATGTTTAGGATTTTTTTAGCGCATTGCCTTGTATTTCTCAGCTTAGTTAGCTCCCACTGCCTGACTCCTGAGCCCTCACAAGAGATGATGGCTTCTTTTTTCGGTTGGCTGACTCTGAAACACTTAACTTTCATACAGTAAGCAGTTAGTGGGTTTGCCCCACACAACAAGTCTGTAATTTGGAAGTCTTGATTTTTTTTAACTAGACATTTTTTAATGAGACAATTATTTCATTATACTGTCCATTTGTTACTCACTGATGCTATAAATGACTCATTTTGTGGGTAGGTACCATATATATTAGTATTCTTCTGGAATACTTTTAATGTTATTTTTTGCTATTTCTTAGTGCTTAATTAGATATTATAGCCCATACTGCATGTGTCTCGCAAATGGGATTTTTTTTGTTTACCATTTGCTGATTCTTTACACTTTATTGCACATTAATTTCTGTTTCATCTCAGTGTGAAATTCTCAAGTACTGGCATACAGCAGAACGATTCACACCACGGGTCTGGAAGAACTGGGTTGGGTTTAGTATTCCTTCTTCTAATAGTAGAACATTTTTCATTATAGCCCAAATAGCCTTTCTTTTAGAAAAACTTTTTTACTTGCTTATTTTTTCACACTAGGAATTTTACTTAGTGAGAAAAAAAGCTATTCTTTAAGCAGTGAACTACTGGAGGAGAAGTAGAAAACAGTATCAGAAAAGCAGAGAGGGAAAGAGGCAGTGAAGTAGCTGTTGAGAAAGAACTGGAAGGAGAGGAATGATTTCAGCCAAGGGCTCAAAGGTCTTGCAGGACCACAACAGCCTTGAAGGAGGAGCAGCGATGGCACTGTCAGCATTGTCACAGTAGCATCACTCTGTGAGGAACTTACTTTAGCTGTAGCAGATGGGTACTATCGGTTCTCCTTTCGGAGAAGTAAAGACTTTGACTACTAAACTTGGTTTCACACCAAAGGAGTTTGGGAGCCACCTGTTCATGCCTGTTATTACTAGCAATAATAATAAGCAGCAGTGTGACAATAACAATAGCATCCTTATCCAAATGTTTCCAGAAATCAAGATAGCTAAGATCTGTGTGAGTCTGAGTCATGAAATTCAGGCTGATTCATGTTCAAGGGCAGTAATCCATGTTTGACTCTTTTCTTTCATATATGTTGTAGAGTTGACAAGGCTGTTTGTAAACTTATTTCAGAAACAAATATCATACAAGAATATATAGAAAATATTTTTGAGTTTGTTTCTTTGGTGGCCTGAATCTACTTCTACAGTGACATAGGTAGTCTAGATGAAAGCTTTGACACTGCAAATCTTAAGGAAAATGTGTTTGTCTGGCTTTCATTTCTGGGTTAATGTGCTGGCTTATAAGGCTTTGCTTAAGAAGTTATTTGGGATTGTTTTGTTTTATGCTGATGTGGATTGGGATAATACTTTTTTTATACTATTTTTTTAGGTACCAGAAATCTTAATTAAACAGAAACAAACAAAATTAAAATAAAACAAGTCTGGTCTTGATAGGCCAGATGCATTTGTGCTGGGAAGAGAAGGATAAATTGCAGCTGTTTTCCAGAACAGGGCTCTGAGGAAGGCTACATGGTGTTTCCACAAACAGCTCTCATTAAAGCTTCCGCTTCTGGACTCTGCATCTGTTCCCAGACTGCATTCTGTGTTCAGCCTGCCAAATTTATACAACAAACACATCCACTGCTCACAGCTGCCATCATCCTGGCACCAAGTGGGGCAGGCAAGTGGAGGGAGTATGGCTGAAGTCCTGCGCATGCTTCATCTCCTCCAGGCACAAGTCCTCATTGCAAGGGGACAGAGGGAGAGCAGGTGTCTGTCTCCCTCTGTCCTTTCTGCTCAGCATCTTCAGTTTCAGGCTTCCCCCAAGCCTGGACATATCTGTCCTCAACCATGTGCCCAGGGTCCTTCTGTTTACTCCAGGACCTTTCCCCAGGCAATACTGCCTTTGTCCAAGCCCTTTCAGTCTTTCCTGAGCTTTCCAAGTTGAATTCCCCTACCTTTTTACCAAAGTCCCACGACTCCATTTTTCATTTCTCCGTGAGCAATTTTCAACACTTAAAGCAGTACCCAAACCAGTATTTAGAAATTACAGTGAGGGAAAACCAGGAACTGGCAGAAGCAAAGCCCTTTGGCAATTTTAAATTATCCTTGCAGACAAGCAGGTTATTGACTGCTCGCTCTGACTGGCCTGTTGAAACATTAACCCAGCAGGAACTCCTGTAGGAGGAAGTTCTCTTTTACGTATTTTGTGTATTTTATCTGCCCTGGAAAGCTCTAATGTATTGCAGATACAGATCTACCCCAAGCTTTCAAGTCATCAGATTTTCCAAAGACAACAGTCAGGTTTCATCAGCGTTAGAATGCAAAACTTCTGAAGGAAAAGCCTGGAACTGTGAATTGTTGTGTGGCATTTCCGTATGTGCCAGTGGTAAATAGCCGGGCTCGTGAACCCTGGAGGAAGCAAAGAAACAAACATAAACCCCAAATAAAACCAATGCTTCATCAGGAGACACACATAAAGTGGTCTGTTGGGTCTGTGCCTTATTTGGAGCAGTAGATAAAAGTACTTCTAAAAAAATTTGCCATTAGTATTACTTTTTTATCATAAGGATTATGGAGAATATCATTAAAGCTTCTGATTTTACTGACTTTTCACTTCTGTAATATTCACCTTTGCATGAAGTCTCACCTCATTCCCCCGAGCTGTTCAGCTGTTACAGGGCGGCAATAGAAAAAGGATAATAGGATAGATAATACATTTCTCTCAGGACAAGAAAGTCATAACCATGAAGGCAAGTCATGAGATATTGCACATAGATGCACATGAGGCATTTAATATTCAAGCTCTCAAATAAACTGTATATTTTTAAACTGAAGCTAATTTAAAGAATACCTTATCTTGAATATTAAAGCAACATCCAAAACTTTTCTTGAAGTAAAAAAAGGACCTAGACTGACCCAGAGAAATTTCAAAATCCTTTGTTTTTCTTGGGGAACAGTTTTGAAGAGCCTAAAGCCTACCTATGTCTTTCACATTCAGGGAGATCTAAGTGCCAATATTTCTTAGGCTTTTGAAGAACTTACTTTAAAACTACGTAAGCAGGAACTAATGAGCTATGCCCTCACCTGCTCTGCTGATAGAGACAATGTTGAAGTACAGCATCCCTTTACCAAAACACCTCAGAGGAGGGCAGTGGCTTAAAATTCTTTGGTTTTTCTCAATTCCTTGTCCCCAAAACCTTGGAGTAGGAGCAGTTAAATTTTTTCATTATATGGCCTGTAGTTCCAGGGATCAGGCTGCATTATCATGAAGATTTTGTTGGATGTTAGCATCTGTTAATCCTGTCCAAAGCCCCCTGGTGCTTGTCCTTTTCTTCTGAGGCTCTTCACTTACACAGTGGTGTGTGCTGTCAGCAGGACAGAGTTGTAGTGCTGTTCTTTAAATAGAAGTACTTACTTGCTTTGGTGTGGAGCTGGTGGCTCATGTCTTCTTTCATCTGTCATTTTGCCACTCTAAACCTTAAGGCAGTTTTTTATATAAAACAGCGATATGTACTTGATATTTTAATTACTTCATTGGCCATGAAGTTGTTCTTGGGCAGAAACAAAACTAATAGCAACTGCTAGGAAGTGATCAGGGCAGAATAGGAACAGTTCGGTAGTCCTTGGGAATTTGGGAAAAAGTCCTTGTCAGTCCAATGCTAACAACATTCTGAGATAAGATTTGTAGGCTGTTGGCTATGGCTCTATGGCAGCCTACAAACAGATATAACTGAGAAATGAGGTGAGAAAAAAGATGTACCCATCCTTAATAAGGGAAATTCTTGATGCAGATAACCATTTTTATACTAATCAGTGAGGTTTCTGACTTACGTCCAGCACAAAAGCGCATGTAATGCCTATTGTCATATGCTTACACAGGCATGGTATGGCTGATGCAGATGATATTCTAAAGTCTGTGATGACCAAGTCTTAACAGTCCCTTCATCAAGCTGAAAATACATTTGCTCTTGGGCCAATAAGCAAATCTTGACACAAAAAAATCTCTCAGGTCATATAAATCTAAGTGAGGATGAACTGTAAATAAACACTCAGTTTGTATGTATAAACCCCAGGTGGCTACCAACTGTTGTTCCATAAAATATTTATATTATTTAGTTATGTATTTATCACTTTATTCCCTTTCCAGTTCCATACTCTTCTTTTTTTCTGCTGTACTCTATAAAATCTTTTGAATATTGTTTGGTCAATTAAATAAACAATGCACCAAAATGTATGAATTAATAAAGGGTTTGTGTCTGGCCTAAATTTTTAAGGACTTGTGCCTTTTGCCATATGTAATTTTTGATTTTATATCTGTCTTCAAATCTCTCTCTTCAGAGCTGAATGTCTCAGAAAATGAGTAATCATTTAAAGAGGAAATTTACTGGAAATATTTAATAACTATTGGGGCTCTGTGCGAACGCATCCCACTGACAGTGCTGTCTGCATTCTTCTGTAATGATACTCCTCCTCTTCTACTCTTCCTACTTGTTTGTTACAAGTAGTAACTTCGGTAGAAATAAAAAAAAAAGAGAGAAAAATCTGTGCCTTAAAAATCCTGTGCCATCAGAGCCATCCAACCTGACCTTGAACACTTCCAGGGAGGGGGCATCCACAGCTTCTTTGGGCAACCTGTGCCAGTATCTCACCACCCTCATCGTGACGAATTTCTTCCTTGTATCTAATCTGAATCTACTCTCTTTTAATTTAAAGCCATTACACCTTGTCCTGTTGCTACATGCACTTGTAAAAAGTCCCTCTCTGGCTTTCTTGCAGGTCCCTTCAGGTACTGGCAGGCTGCAGTAAGGTCTCCCTATAGCCTTCTCTTCTCCAGGCTGAACAGCCCCAGCTTTCTCAGCCTGTCCTCATACGAGAGGTGCTCCAGCCCTCGGATCATTTTTGTGGCCTCCTCTGGACCCGCTCCAACAGGTCCATGTCTTTCCTGTGCTGAGGGCTCCAGAGCTGGACATAGTAGTCCAGGTGGGGTCTCACCAGAGCAGAGCAGAAGAGACTTATATTACATACAGGTTTCACAGAAAAGCAACACAGGGTGTTAACCAATGAGATATTCAGTACAGTATTAAAAACCAGGAATAAATGCCTGAATTATAGCTGTGTTTGAAGTTGTTTAAAACTGTCAAGTAGCTATAACTACAGCAGTGACATGATAACAAACCATGGGTTTTTTTGGGGGTGGTTTTTTTTATTATTTTCTTGATGATTTGTTGTGAACAGCTCTAACAAGCCAGCTTCTTGTGGACAAACATCTAAAAATCTAAATTTCATGACATCATTGTGTTACTGGGGAAAATGATCAACATGACTTTGAGGAAAGGAAGGAAGGAACCAAGGGAGGATGGAAGAAAGAAAGGAGCTCCCTTTGCTTACTTACGTAGTAGTAGGTATGTCCTCTGTGTAGTGTCACCTGCTGCAGCGCAGGGCTGAGAATGGTCATCTACTCCTTTTTTTTGATGTGATTCCAAGGACGGGGAATATGTGGGTAAATCTCAAGTCCCAGAAAATAACAGAAATGCAAGAAAATTACTAGTTCCATATGTTGCTTCTAAAGTCCAGAAGAAAAACTGCAAGAAGTCTTTAATTCAGAACTATTTTGACCAGACTAGATTAGTTGGTCGCTCAGAAGAGGATGGTCTGTGCAAAGCTCACTTTAATGTGAAAGCTTTCCTGCGTACTGTTTCTCTTCCCCTTTTGTTTTTTCAAGGTATTTTTTCTTCTACTTGGTTTGTAATGTTTTTATTTGCAAAGCATACTAAGTTTGATTGTTTGTCTCAGTTACTTATTATGCTTGAATTGTTTGCCAGTAATGCAAATAAATGATTTCTTATGTCAACTTACTTTTTCTTAACTATTGGAAATATAAACACTGGTAGCTGTAGCAATGCAACATCAGTGTAGAATTCAAAGTGTCTCAGGGGGAACTGAAACTGTAGAAACTAATAGTTGTTGAGCCATCCTCAAAACTACTGCAAACAGTAGACAAACAATTTATGACAACCAGCTGCCCATTGCCAATTGAAATTTTCAGATAACGTGGTCCTATGTAGGACTTAGTAGTTGTCAGACTGGGATTTTCCAGTGTAGATATTATGCTGTTAAATAAATGACATGATCCCCTCAGTTCATGCTCCATTTTAACAGAAAGCCATGGCACAGAGGACCCAGTGGCAAGAGGTCTTTTTCTAGCCTGAGCAGAACACATCCCTATTTCTTTAGTATAATTGTATTCATCCCTACTCTCCTGTTGACACTGTGCTCCAGATAATGAAGTTGTTGCTCAGACTGAGTCATCACTGAACAAATGAATGAAAAATGCTCCTGAACATGGGACATAAGACCTACTTTGAGCACAGTGGTTATAAATACTATATATTGTTTAAGCTCACTTTACCTAGTTAAGAATATTTTCCCCACAGAGTTCTTTGCAGTTATATTGTAAATTTAAGTAATTTGTATGTTTTAATTTTTTTTATTTTGTGTTTCTTGGGATATGTCACATTTTTTTATTCATATTTGACTATTGGGGGGTGAAAATCTGAGAGACTTACTGTTAGATGCAGTCTAAATGACAGAATTTTTCTCAAATTGATGGCCATGGTTATAATTACCCTGTCCTGAACTCACTTCCATTTGCTTCTTTACTTCCCCAATTTAAATAAGACAAAAGAATTTTCAGAGTATTTGTAATTAGAGAGATTAAGTTAGTTAGAAATGAAGCTCATACTTGTCTTCTGTAAAATTGATGGGGAAGATGCAAGGAGCTTATTCAACTAATTATCATTATTTCCTCTTTGCAATTAAACAGTATATAAGTTCTTAGTGCCTTTTTAGGCAATTTGAAATTGTTGCTTCATAAACCTCTTGGAGGAATAGCCATTTGAATGACACGATGACTTATGCAGTAGAGGATCAATACGGGAAATAACTCTGAATCTTAATTACTAATTGAATAATTAAATAAAATGTTACAGACTCATTAAACTATTGAGAATGAGATTATGTGTTGGTGCTCTTAAAGGTTATTGCATTCAATTATTCACAAGATCTTCTGCTGTCTTCTGTTCTATATGATAAACCCAGAAGTCAGCAATTGAGAAATCTCTTCTTAGGATGCTGTTATTAAAAGCTCAGAAGCATGAACATCGTAGCAAATCTTTCAGCTGCCTATGATAATACTGATGAGTATGAAAGGATGTCTAAAACATATCCTTATATGTCGAAAATATCCTGTCTGTGACTTTGTCATTCTTGGCTCTCTATGAGAAAACACTCTCTTATTCCTCAACACAATTTAATTTTGTTCAGTATCAAGAAAGTTTTTAGAAGCATAATAAATGCAACAGATTTGAAAAATTAAGATGCTTGTAGGCTGGGCAAGAGATATCCACGCTGAGGATGGGGAGACTGCATACTATCTCCCACAGCATGTTATTTTGAGCTGTATCAAGCATTACTAACAGGAGGTTGCAGCCCTTCTTCTCCCATTTTTGAACTGCATGTAAAGCCCCAAATTCAAAGAAAATAATAGCTGTCACAGGAAGAATAAGTTATCATTTGGAAGAGTAGACTGCAATGAAGAACAGCAGGAACAAAGACATGGTCTGGAAAAGGTGGTTCAGTTGCTGCCTGTTTTGGTTTGGCCTGGATAAATGGCAGGTGCCCACAAAAACCACTCTATCACTCCCTCTCCTCAGCGGGACAGGGGAGAGGAAATATGATGAAAAGCTCGTGGGTCGAGACAAGGACAGGGAGAGATCACTCACCAATTACCCTCACGGACAAAACAGGCTGAACTTGGGGAGAAAAGGGAGTTTAATCTATCACCAATCAAGTCAGAGTAGGACAGTGAGAAATAAAATCAAATCTTAAAACACCTTTCCCCCACTCCTTCCTTCTTCCCGGGCTCAACTTCACTCCTGATTCCTCTACCTCCTCCCCTCGAGTGGCGCAGGGGTACAGGGAATGGGGGTTACGGTCAGTTTCTCACACGTTTTCTCTGCCACTCCTTCCTCTGCAGGGGGAGGACTCCTCACACATCCCCTGCTCCAGTGTGAAGGTTCCTCTCATGGGAGACAGTTCTCCACAAACTTCTCCAACGTGAGTCCTTCCCAAGGGCTGCAGTTCTTCACAAACTGCTCCAGCGTGGGTGCCTTCCATTGGGTGCAGTCCTTCAGGAACAGGCTGCTCCAGCGTGGGTCCCCTACGGGGTCACAAGCCCTGCCAGCAAACCTGCTCTAGCATGGACTCCTCTCTCCATGGGTCCACAGGTCCTGGCAGGAACCTCCTCCAGCATGTGCTTCCCATGGGGTGACATCCTCCTTCAGGCATATATCAGCTCCGGCATGGGGTCTTCCATGGGCTGCAGGTGGATATCTGCTCCACCGTGGACCTCCACGGACAGCAGGGTGACAGCCTGCCTCACCAATGGTCTTCATCACGGGCCTCAGGGGAAAAGTCTCTGCTCCGGCATCTGGGCACCTCCTCCCCATCCTTCTTCACTGACCTTGGTGTCTGCAGAGTTGTTTCTCTCATAGAGTATCACTCCTCTCTCTCAACTGCCATTTCACTGCAGTTTATTTTCCCTCCTTAAATATGTTATCACAGAGGCGCTACCACCGTTGCTGATGGCCTTGGCCTTGGCCAGCAGGAGGTCTGTCAGAGCCAGCTGTCACTGGCTCTGTCAGATGTGGAGGAATCTTCTGGCAACTGCTTACAGAAGCCACTCCTATAGCCCCCCTGCTACCAAAACCTTGCCATGCAAACACACACCTCCACCCTTCAGACCTTCATCTGTTCCATGAAATGAAAGACGTGTTTGCACTGTGGGGTCGCTTAGCTTCTTGACACTGTTGTTCCCCAGACCTTTCTTCAGTGCTTGCTTAACAATGCTACAGTTAAGCATTGCTGAGCTGCTTGGTTTTTCTCTTGAGCAAATTTTATTGAGATTGAGCAAGAAAACATCATTCTGTCTTTTTCTCCTCCCATGGCTGATAGCTTAAAACTTTCTCATGATTGTGTAGGGGATCAAGTTCCATACAAAATGCAACAGCAGTCATTGCAGTTGTTCAAAAGCGGGAGGGATGTCTGCCTCCTAAATACATAACCTGAGTGTGTCTGCAAGAGGACTGAGACCCAGCTTTAACACTCTGGTCTAGTCAAAGCCATTTTTTGCGGGAAGGTGCTGCGTCACTAGATTTTAGATGAGCTGGGAAGTAAAATCTAGTTTCTTTGAATGAAATACATGGTCAGGAAAGTCTAGGGGCTGTAATGTTAAGTTGCTAGCAAGACAGATGTCTAACTCTCCCCCATAACTACCCAGGTGATGGGGCTTACATTAGTTGTTATAAGGTTACAGAGGTGCACGATCTTATGAAGTATCTCAAGCCTTTGAGTAATCCAGACCAGTAAAAAAGACTTCTAAGCACAGAGCGGAGAGTGTACGTTTTCCAGTCCCAGAATAACCTGTACAATTCAGAATTCTCCTGCAAAGAGGCAGGATTAGACCTTCCCCAGTAACTAAACAAAATCACGGGCTCCAAGATTCTGGATGAGTACCAAGCTCCTTTTGGCTGCTGCACGCAGCACAAACACATTCAAGTTTCCTGCATCTGGGAGCACTGGAGCTTGCACCGATGGTGTAAGGGATGAGCCTCATCCTGGGGAAAACACCTTTCTGACCACAGTGGCTCCCAGACAGATTCCACCTCAAGTTTAGGTCACTTTCTGAGTAGGCTTTAGAAAATCCAACTAGTTATATCAGTCACATTGTCACAGATAGGTTGAAAGTGCCTACCTTCACAACAGGATTTGGGTTATGAATTCCCAAAGAGATACCTAAGCTCTCCTATCCCTTCTTTCTCAGGGGAATTTGTCTGTTGTTTAGGTAGTCAACTCCCTCTACAGCACAGTGCTTTGTGTTTTCCCTCTGAGACACTCATTTGTCTTGGGCTTTGGAGGGCTGGAATGCTGTGGTTCTTCTGCTGAGGATGCAGGTCTGAAAGTCAGGTCCTGCAAAAACTGAGCTTTTATCTTGGGAGTTGTCATTTTGGAGAGCTACTAAGGGAGATCACCAACACACTGAGGGGTCCGGGTAAAAATGTTTACCCTTGGTTTGAGCAAACTCAGGAAGAAGGTTTATTTACCTTTTGAAAATCAGTCAAACTCTGTTCATTAATATTAAATGGACAGTCTACATTAAAACATCCCAGTGGGATATTCAAAGAATTAGTAGTGTTATCCTTGGCAACCTTCATCTTCAAAGTGCTTTACAAACTTTAAGGTCTAGCTTTTGACTGAAATATTTAGAAATAGAGGTGGTGCTAGGGTTTGTGTCCACCCAGTACTCCTGCTGCCCATGCCCAGATGGGCAGTCTGAGCCCTCCGAGCCCCTCTGATGGGAAAAAGGAAAGCCTCCACCCCAGACATCATCAGAGTGATGGGAGGAGGAAAATACCCATCCTTTGCCCTGTGGTGGGAACCGTGATTTCCAACCATCGGCAATTCTGAGTTATTCAATCCACATGGCTGGTACAGGTTCTCATTTTTGTAGTCCTCTGTATAGTAGCTGAAATTCCTTCACAACTGGAATGAAAGTATATCAGAATTTCCTTGAAACCAATAATCTTAAATGTCAGCTCCACGCTTTAACTGTTATGGTCATATCACATACACTTTGTTCTGGGGGGGAGCGGAGTGTAAGTCCTGAAATCTCAGAACGGTGTTTACAAGACAGATATATATATGTCTTCCTAAGTTACCCATTGCATCATTATGCTTTACCCTTCTCAAGATTTACTGATTTGTACTGTATAGAAACAGGCTTGATGACAAGGTCCATGACAAGAAAATATATTCACCAGCCTCCTGTGTTTATAAGAATTCTCATAAAGTAGTAATGTTTCCTCCAGACTGGCAAATCATTTTGAGTCACATTATTTTTCTTGCTGAGAGCCTTATGCTTTTAATCAGTGCTTTGTTGACCGTGCCCTCTCACAGTGTAATGGGTAAAGCTAATATTTGTTTTACATTTCATTTTTTTATTATGCTGTTTTAACAAATTCATAAAGTTGCCCCAGAGAACTTTTTTGTTGTGCCTTGTTCACACTTCTGGTATAATAACATTATTCCTATTTCTTAGCAGTGCGCTTGTGCAAATGTGTGGTGAGAAATGATAAAACATCAAAAGAAATTCTCTATGTTAATAAGTAAGCTGTGAGCGATCAAAAAAGATGAACCTCACCCAGGCGTAAATTAACATGAATTCCATGAGTTGAAAAGCTCCTCAGTATTTTCCAAAGCCTCATGCCAGAAGAAAGTTCGTGGCAGAGGTACCTGAAAAAATCCCATGCTTTGAAGACAGATTTTAGAAAAATGAAAAACTGAAAAATGTTTCCTTTGAGATTTTCCAAGCACCAAGTTTGTTGAAGTCTGAAAGATCTTTTCATTATAAATTCCAAGCTAATGAAACATAAAAAGAACATTTTTGAGGTGAAGCGTTCAGTTCTAAACTTTTGGTGGATTTCACCATTTTATTCCACTTTGGGATAGGAGAAAGATTTGAAATCTGTAAAAAGTTTCTAGGATAGATAAGCCTTTTCCTCTCCATGTTAGCTGACCCACCATGGTTTGTCAGCCTCATTGGTGTCTCTATGCTATACTTCAATCCTACAGAACATAGAAGAGTCAAATCTTAATGATTTTTTTGGAAAACTTCTAAAATGCCTGTAAAAATTATGATGCTGAAAAAGAGATATGAGATGCTATATATTTTTATACAACCTAACATTTTAAAATGTATTTGAACTTATTGAAATAACCTTTAAGTTCTCAGGGAAAACTGATTTTATGTAAACTTTTACTTTAACAAAGTGGGATTGGAGTTGCAAGTCAGTGCAGAATACAGTTTGTTTACCGTGTATGCTAGCAAATTTTCAGAGCTTTCTACTGTGTTTTTTTCTATTACTTTGCTAACGGATCTTACAGGTATTCTGCAAATTTTCCTGTCCTTAAGCATGCAAACATCTCAAAACCTTGTCCATTTTTTTGTCTTAACTTCCATAATATTCTTTTCTTTTACTCTTTAAACTCCTGAAAAATCTGAAATGGATTTTGTTGGAAGTATCGGGTCTTGATTAGTTATATAGTTCTTCTCCTCAATTTTGTGAGGCCTTAGTGAAACAAAACAAATAAGCAGCAAAGCTGTAGATACTTTGACTAAAATAGTTTTCTTCTTCATCCTTCTTCTGTCAGACTCTGCTTTCTTCTAGTGACATAAATATTAAATTTATGGGTTGACAAATATGTCAACTTCATGTACAAAGCAAGATTTTTGTAAAGCCTTGGAGGATGCCTTCAGTGAAGCAAAAATAAGAAAAGGGTTCCTGCTGCTGCTTTAGGATCACTTTAGGACTCATTCTTGGCTGGGCAAAGAGAAAGAATTTCTACCTTCGTGGCTAAATGACAAAGCTTGGTGCTGATGGTATTGGATACTGCTGTGTGAACATTGCTCAGACAGAAGTGGATGGCAGGGCGTAAAATGAAATCTGAGTAAATACTTGTGCTGTTCCCAGTTTGGCAGCCAAACTAGATGAAGGCAGGAGTAGGGGAAAAGGAGAGATTTGGCTCAAACTACATCTCTGACCTTCTTCAGGATTTCTGTCCAGAGGGAGAGAATAGAAAGGAAAAAAGCTGTTGTGTTCAAAGTACTGTCTGGGGAGGGCTGGAGTGGGTGCTGCCTCCCCTTACATCCCACAGCCAGGGTGCTCAGGCTGGGACCAGTGGGCTAAGGGACAGGCACTGCATGCTTCTCTGCCATGACTCAGGGGCTTGGTGGCTTTTACTCTCTGAGGGGCACTCGACCCTGCATAGCCCTTCATCTGAAGTCAGGTTGAAGTTTTTCAGTTCATTTATTCTCTTTGCATTTTTCAACTGGGTGTAACCATGCAAAAGCTCTCTGTATCCGAAATTGAGATGTTGTGTCCTACCTATACTCCTCACCAGGCCAGAAAAGGAGTACTGCGGTGTTGGTGAAGATGACACTATCTAGTACAGAACAGGTCTTGGTCTGAGAAGAGTCTGAGAGCACCCAGACCCAGAATTCTCCTCCTTTAAACCACTCTCCTCAGACAGGTGAGATGTGGTTTCCAGCTCCTCAAGCACAGACACTCAGTCTGTAAATATTGAAGCAGCGGCGTAACTACTTGGCTACCAAGACAGTCTTTGGATCTGTTTGAAAAAGTTTTTGAGCTAAAGCTACTTGATGAATTTGACCCACTTCTGTAAATGGCTGCAAAGTCATCAGAACAGCTCTTTAGTTTATGTGCTAAAAATAAAGAAACCACTTGGCTTCAGTCTCATGCCTGTTGTTCTTTACTGCCTTCAGCAGTGGTATTTCTTTGGGGCAACAAGCACCACTTCATCAAGCCGTGAGACAAAGTGCTCTGTGTACCTTGTGCTGACATAGATAATAATGTTGTCTTTATAAAATATGCTGTGATAGGGCAGAGCGCTGCACACTACACAGCAGTGCAGCTCCAGAGGAGGAGTAAAAGTTGGTTTCCCTTCTTATATATACTGGTGGTGGTCTTTGTAAAACCTACCTCATCACTTCCCTCCCAGACCAAGGGTAAAGGTTTAAATGAGTCCTAAACAGAGATGAAAACTACTGTCTTCTCCATTTGAGTTCCCAAGCTCTCCAGAGGGGATGAGTAATGTTTTTGTTCCAGGAAGATACTGTGCATATCATCTCTCATATATTCTGTACTTTTGTTTCTGATTCATGCAGGCAGAGCAAGGAGCAGTGAGAGTGGGAGGACAACTTAAATGAACGGTTTGGAGACACCAATCATCACGTCTGAAGTAATGGTAAAATTATCACATTTGCTGCACCAAACTTAAATATTGGCGTCAGGAAAGGATGGCAAACTTCCCTGTTCCTTCCCGTGGTCAGCTTCTTTCCTGTGGGTAGATCTGAGGTATGTGTGATGAGGCACAGAAAACCATCACAATATAGCAAAGCCATCAGCTAAACTAGTGATTTTAGAACACGCATTAACCCTTTGTAGCCTGGACACAGTCCTAGACCTGTTAAAGTACTTCTGTTAGAGGCAGTAGTATCTCAAGGGTCTCAGTAAAATTCTTCATAATGAATGTCCTGCTTCCCTATAAGGAACTTACTACATCAGTCAATATTACTCAATGTCTGGATATAGCAGCATAAACAAGAAACATCAATTTTGCTTAGAATGTGAACTTTCCACGTCTGTTGCATCTTTTTTAAAAACCCAAAACTTTTGGCTAAATTGCAAGAACTCATCAGTTTATTGCAAAATGAAACTGTCTATTAATATAAAAGAGAACTTGCTCCTGTATGTTTAATAAACTCTTGTCATAGGCAGTGGAACTCAGTGGAAAAAACCAAAAGTGATACACGGAAAAGAAAAAACCCTGTCAAATGCCAAGATAAGCCAGGCTAGCTGTATGTGTATAAACACATTAGGTTATTTTTTCTGTTTGCCTCAGAGTATAAATATTATAATAGCCCATGATTTGTTTTCCTAGCCTTTGTCTGCAGCTAAGAAGATAGAAGCTCTGCATCTACTATGGCAACAGAAAGCTTTGTTTGTACTGAATAATTTCCATGAAAACTCCTGCTGTTGCCTCCATGGGTTCAAGTCCAGTGTGTGAAAAGGCCATTGGCTAATTGTAGCCGTGTCACGTATTGTTCTGCTCAGAGCAAAACTAGTCTGTTTGTGATGTAGTGGTTAAAACGCTGGCAGCTGCTGTCATCTTGCGTGTGAGAGCTCTCTGCCATTGCTGCAGGAAATTGTAGGGTTTCTCACAGAAAATTTACTTCTGTAATGTTTTCCAGTCTTGTACTGCTAAGGGCAGATTTTGATCATATTTAGACTCATTTGATCCAGAGAAATAAATAACACCCACATTCCTTAGTAGTTCATGAATTAAATGATAGATAACTACATGAGCAAGTTAGCCTTAACTGCTCCTGTCTCTGTCTGGCTCCAGCCCCACAAAAGTGAACTTCCTAGAAGCTTCTCCTCGTATTGCATAATCTCTTCCTTCATTTGGTGCTTTTAGAAACTTGTTCCAAACCTAAAAGCAAGAAATGCAGATTTTCCTGCTATTTAAAGACTGGAACTCTCTTTCTCCCGTTGTGGTTCCCTTTCATTCCCTGTATTTTCTTTTTTGACAAGCGGACAAAGTAATTTCATTGCTTTTGTATTATTTAAGACTTTCATTCATGGAAATACTGCAATATTTATAAGATATAAAAGAATGCTGCCATGGAAAAGAAAAATGATCCTTGTGACTCTCTTGAATTTGGAAAATTATCTTTTCGGTGAATGTCTTTCTTCAAGGCTTTCCTCAGGGAAAAAAAGAAATAACAAAAAGACATTGTAAATTCTGCCTATCCTTTAGGCTTAGGCACTACAGTTAGCCTTTCTCCTTAATTAGGTTTGCCATCCAGGATCTTTGTCTTTCAGAGAGATGCTGCAACTGGAAGAATTGGGTTTAACTTAATTTTTAATTTTAAGAAATGATGGAGATGGTAGTATGTGTCCTGCCTCTAGTATATCCCATCTTCTAGATACAGCTTTTACCCAGGAAACTGAAGGCACTGACCCACTGGCCTTAGTCTGTACCTACAGGACAATTACCTTTTGACGAGGTTTAGTCCAGTTTGACCTACGAACACTCTTTCTCCTTTCCTCTTGTTTTCCTTTCCCACCACCTGACTGCTGAATTTCTGCTTCTGTACAGAAACAATTTGTGATTCCTGAATAGCAAAGGAAGGACTTTAATCGTTAGAACAGCCAGTTGGGAGAAGTAAGTCCATGGATTTAGTCCTGGCTTTTGGTATTATTTTTGTACTTTATTGACTGAAAAATATGTAGATTAGCCTGAGGAAAAAAAAAGGCACTATATATTTCTGTTTCAATTTTGTCTTTGTCTTGTACTTTCTTTCAGGGACTTGAAGAGAAATTTTGTTTGGGTTGATCTGAGCAGAAGCAAAGACATTAATTCTCTGCTTAGCTCTCCCCTGACATCAGGAAACATGTATTCCTTGCTCTGCCACCCCACAGCTTCAACAGAAAGCCTGGAAAGCTAATACTAGAGCAGACAGATGAAGGCCTTTTATCAGGAGATTGTTTTGACCTACTTTAGGCTGAAAAATTCATTAAATGTATGCCTACCGCATATTAAGCAGCCTTTAAGCTACTCATCAGTTGGGTGCCATCATCCCAGCTTAAGTGGGGTACTCAGAAGCCATGGAAGAGGGCAGAATGAGCTGAAAGGCTATTCCTAATGTCAACAAGAAGAGAGAAAGTTTCATAAGCAAGTGTAGCTGAAACTCTGGGGATCAAAACATTTTTTTTTGTATAATTCTGTTGTTGGTTGTTGGGGTTTTTTTTATTTAGAAACTGTGAGGAGATCGGTAAGGTGAATGGACCAGGAATACTGACTTTATGACAATTCTTGTCTGTGGGAGGTGATTTCTTGAGAACGATCAAAGACAGGTGTACAGGATGTTTCTCTAAGGGTGCAAGTAGTAGCCGGTATATGCATACTCAGAAGTTGCAAGTTGTAGCTCTGGAGTTGTGTAAGTGTAAGATAAAAAAAAAAAAAAAACAACTTTTGATAAGAATAGAGGACTTCAGGTTGGCCTTCTCAGAGGTGAAGAGCAATTGCAAGCTGTACAGGCTTAAACCAGAAACCAAGACTAAAAATAGAAGACACAACAGCAACCTGTGCTGGCAGCTGGAAAGAGACTAGATAGGTCATAGAGCATGTGCTGTCAAGTTACAAGCTTTGGTAAGTAAAGCTTTGGTGAAGTCCCTATCACCATGTCTTTACTATTGCTGATAAATCCAAGCTGACAAGATTATGCTGTGTAGATACCCTGAAGCAATTAAAAGGCTAGAATTTGGAAAGACCTTGTTATATCATATAGCCTGTCAGTCCTTTTCTAACATCAGGCTCAATGACTTCAACACCATTCTTGACAGATGATTATTGCGTCCTGAAGACACATCTAGGAAGTGTAATGACCACCTTAGTCGATCTACTTCAGCTCCCAGCTGTCCCTATTTTTTCTTCAATGTTTAATACTAGTCTGCTGTGTTGTAATTTCAGACTATCACCTCTTCTTCTGTGCAAGATGAATATGGAGAACTGCTCTATTCTTCTTTGGAACAGCCTTTGATATATTTGAAGTTTTTTTTTCAGTATTCATATGTTTGAAGCCAGTCAGATTTTTACTGCTATAATAAATAATCCAAACTCTTTCATTCTTTCCTGCTTTTCTGGACTTTGCTTTCTACTACTGCACTTCTCTTGACTCTTTTGTTTATTCATATTTTTCTTGAAAGTCACATTTCTGGTCTTGTCTAACTAGCTTTGAGTGAAGCAAAATAGTTCTTTAATCTCTCTTTCACAGTAAAAAAAAATTATGAGTGTAAAAATGAACCGACAATATTTAAGAATTTTTCAGTGGAACCTAAAACATGTTGTATTTATTTACTTCCTGAGAATGGAAACCTGATTAAATGTACCATTTTCCCCATTATGCTAAGTAAGGCATTTATCACCAAATATTACTAAATACTGTAACTTATTTTGTTGTAAATTAGTTATGAGAGAATGGAATTAGCTTTTTGTCCAAACAATACTAAACAATTTACCTTTTACAGCGTATTCTACTAAGTATTCAAAGCAAGTTTAATTGTGACTATTGCTCTCAGAAAAGATTAACAGTGGACTAATACAATGAGAAAATTGCATGCTGACTCTAAACAAGGCGTGTTTATGCATTTCCTCTGAAAGGATAACAGCCTTTATAGCTCTGATTTATAATGTTGTGGTTGAAAATTTGAAACTTGCTGAAGTCTTCTACCTTTATGAAGTTGGATACCCAAATTTCACTACCTGAATTTTTCTTTTTCGTATTGGATATGCTAGAAAATTGATACCGTGATTTGTTACCAACACATATTAGGTAAAAAGGAATCAAAGTATTGCTCAAGGTAAGCAAACACATATGTTTCTTTCATGTGAAGAGGACCGACTACTGTTGAATTTCCACACTTGCCTGATTTTAAAAATAAACCAATTCCAAAACAGTATAGCGAAAATCTAAAAATTAGTACACGACATTTTGACTTAACCACCAGTAATAAGATGGCAAAGTGCTTCAATTTTATCCTTAATAACGCAGTAGGAACAGTTACAGATAACACAAAGCTTTCCATTTAATATACTACATAAGAGAGCAGTGATGCAGTGTTTAGTTTCTCTGTGACAGGATTGCTTTGACTCCCCTCTGACACCTGTGAGAGTAGGTAGCTATTCTATTAACAAAAGAAAAAATAAAATTAATCAAGCTTCAGGCATTGGTCAAGGCCAAATTTTAATACATACTTCGTGCAGTGATACATAAATAAAACCTATACATGCATATAAAACTGTAGTCTTCAAGTACATACATAACTTTAAAAGTTTATACTTATCAACGTGTAATGCACTAAGCAGAAATAAAACAGTGAAATAATCTTTGAAACAGAATGATGGGATTCTTACGTGACTTTATGTGCGTTCTTCCCACAACCAGCTCTTTGGTTTAAATACAAAATCACTGAAGTCAGAGGAGTATGATAGCCTCATAGTTTCAGAGTGGGAGATCCTTTCTTTGGTGCGCATTTATTTTAAGGGAATTATTTCACAGGTCTGTTCTATGACATGACCTCAAAAACACGGTAAGCTCAGGAAAGAGAGTTGTCAAACTCCAGAAAATGTAGTGAGCTTTCAGGAATGACTTCAATTGGCTTTATTGTTGAAGAAAATGTGATATCGAGACGCATTCTGCCATAAAGGTTCCTTAGGAGGGAGGACAGAGGCAACTGTGCTAATTGAAAAGTGTTCAGAGTGGGACTTTATTTATTATTTTCACAGACAGTAAATGTGAATCACAGGAAATTATAGCATGTGGGAATACACTTCGAACAAGAAAGGACAGTAGGGCCACCGTGGTCAAAATGGGATTTACTGCAGCAAGAAGACAGGTAACACTTATCAAATGATTAAGCTATGACTTGCACTATTCTATTGGCTTTTCTGGGTAAAGAAACTGATTTCAACCTATACCTTATCCTGGAAACACTGATAAAGGCAGCCAATAGAAATCACTCGTAGCCCAGAATCCGTTGTGGTATTTGTGCATAAAGGTTGTGCGCAGGAATAAGTGTAGGTAAGTTTGTGAGTATATAAAATCTCTAGCAAGTTCAGCTGAGAATTGATCCAGCTAATGCCTCGGTTTAAATCAGGCGGGAAAGAGATGTAAGCATCCAATCACTCATGGCCCAGGTAAGTGCTCTGGTAGTTACTCTGGTAGATACTCTTCCCTCCAAGTGAAAGTCTTCCTTCGTGTCAGATTGAGAAATCTTGTACATTAACAGAAGAAATTTCGTCTTTGATGCATCAGCACTTCCTGCCAACATCTTACTGAACAGTGCTTAATCAGGCCTAAAGAGACTCTGACTCAATTACATGCTCAGCTCCCAGCTCTGCAAGTCTGTCGTCTACTCCTGGCGGTTTGCATCAGAGTAGCCCAAGTGAAGTCAGTGGGAATACTCTTTGTCTTAAAATTATTCATGATTTACAATGTTTGCAGTGCTTACAATAAGAAAAAAAAATATAAGATATGCATTAATGTAAACCTTATATGTGTGCGTAATTTAGTTGCATACTCTTGTTAAAGATAAATCAATGATGAATAACAGCTTAAAGACCTTACTGGCCTTCGTTTTTTAATCTGTTTCCCTCCTACCCATTCAAGCATCATGCTGCTTTGTATCAAATAACAGAGACAATTAAAAAGCCTTGGTAACCTGACGATAGAGGAACTAGGAAACATCGTTTCATGGGAAACAATAGGCTCTGTCTGCATGGGTGATATAATATGGCTACAGGATTTCTGCTCTGAAACTACCTTTGGAATGTACTGACAGTTCTTCAATACTGACAGTTACTTAATTACTGACAATTCTTAAAATAGCAGCAGTAATTTATTGCTAATTGAATTACTTTACATGTTACCTATTTTCTTATTTGGCTTTACAAATAAATGTATTAGGAGTGTAGCATGAAGAAGAAAATACAGGAAATATTTGTAAGAATATTTAAATGGAAATAAAGTATAATAAATCCTATAACCTAAAGTTATATGTTTTCCTCTTTCACCCAGCAAGTATTTTCTCTCAAGAAAATCCTCAGCCACTTGTCAGCCCCCTTGGAAGGTCAGTGTGCTCCACTCTGCCACACATCCAGCAGGTGAGAGGTTCCTGTGTCTTTGGATGATGTTTGCTGGTGCTTATATGACTTTACCTGGACTCCCTGTTACAAAAGGATAGAGTCAGCTTTTTGTGTTTCATGTGAAATAATTCATAACTCTGGAAAGAGCTAAACAAGCTGAAGTCCTATTTCAGCTAGACCTTTGGTTAGGCTTCAGTTAGAAGATTGTAAACAGGGGCTCAAGAATGTGTCTATCATCACTGTCTAACTAAGTACCTTTCTAATACTCAGAATAGCTTAGCTAAGATCCTCAGTGCTTGTCTTATCGTTAGAGGTGTGAATTTGATCCAAATAGCAGCCCCTATTTTCTGAATGCAGACTTCAGATTGTGTCATTTTCATCTTGCTTTCCCTGAAAATGAGGTGAAGAGACAGTGTTTTGTTTCTTCTTGTATTCATAACATTTTCTAGAGTACTTACCTCCTCAGAATCACCTTCTTGGTAGGATGTCCTTTGCATTTTCAAATTTAGCCAGTTCCTCTAGTTTCAGATGGCGTCATATAAAGAGTAAAATCTTCCTTTTACATATCACACACCACAAATCACAAAAAAAAAAAGAGCGTTGGGAAACAGTTCTGCTAAACAAATGGTAATGGTTGCTGGCTTTCGATTAAGACCACACATGACACATTAATCAGACACAATACAGGGTGAAGAAGTAGGCACTTAGAGCAAGCCACTTTCCATCAAGCTATCAGTTTGCTGGATTGTTTTGTTTTTCCAACGTTTTCGTGCTGGCAGCAGGGCAGGTGGTCATGGTTTGACATCGTAATCTAGAAATTATCAGAGCCTCACCTCAGCCCTTGGTCAGCTACTGTGAGAGCTGCTGTTTACTGCTGCCACTGACTGATAGTATTGAATAATTATGCCACCCATGCATTTAATCCACGAGCATGACTAAGCACCTTGCCAAACCAAGCACCTGCGTAGACTTGCTCTTTGAAGACAGGGAACTCCTGTAAGGTAATAATCCCTCAATATTAATGGACCATCTGTGAATTATTGAGATAAAAGCAGCATTTCCACAGTGGAGGAGATGGAGGAAACTTCCTTTTCTTCTAGCACTGGCAGAGCACCAGCCTCTGGACACTATTTATGTCACAATGAGCCAGAAACAGGAGTAGTTTCTCCCAGAATCTTCCCTTCTGATTCCTCTCTCACATATATGTAGTCAGCACAGAAGCTTCGGGGAGAAATAGATGAGAGCGTTCAATATCTAGTCTTCTGAAAAAGATGGACAAAGTGAATCACATGCGGTCCCTGGTGAGATCATTAATGGCTGTCTGATGGAATATCTCAGGATCATATGAAACTGAGCAACTTTAATTGTCCTCTCAGGATGGACTTTGTACCTCTTCCACAAAAATGTTGAACTTCGATATTCAGCTTTAGTAAAGAGAGAATACATTTTACGTTTATTAAAATGCATTTAACACAAAACTACTTCTAAAAATGCTTTTAATAATCCCCTTAAAAATTTTGTCTTCCACTGTCTGTGACATTTGAACTGGAAAGTATTTTCTTTCCAGTGCATTTTTTTTAATTTGGAAAATATTTTGAGAATATGTCTGCCATATTTTTCAGAACTTTTTCTTTACCTGAGCAAAACTACTGTTCATTGAGATAGAGCTTGTTATCATGACAATGCTTCTGCAAATCTGTGGTCCCTATTACTATGGGAAATTGCCACCAGGAAACTGAAAAGATTCAGTACAGATTTCTGGAGATCATAGGCTCACAAAATGAATCTAGTACTATCTATGCACTTTGTGTGAAATATGTGACAGTGTTTCTCATAAACAAAGCTAATCTTGCTAATTCATTTAGTCTCTTTAATATACCTTATTTATCCAGGAGTACATCACAAATCTCACATTATTGTGCACCTGCAATATGTGAGCATATCTGGGCTAGTGCATTTTTATGATTCTGCCTTTGTATTCATTGAATCTGTATGAAATAAAATAAACCAATATGAAGAAGGATAAGGAATCTGGTTGAGGATTAGCTGACTTTTATTAGACACAAGATGAATGGTGAGCTTTCTGTTCACTAGTCAGAGGAGTGTAATTTCTGGCGCAAATGTGTGATACTAGTTTTTCTTTATCAACATTTATTTCAAATCAGCTCTTTTAATGACGATCTCACTGTTTAGCCCTTTTAATCAGAAGTGCATTTCTACGTGTGCTGTGTGTGAAGGTGCAGTGGGATGGAAGGCAGACCCATGAAAACATCCAGCTTTAATGGAAATAAGCAATGTCAATGGAGAGAAAAATAAGAAAGGGCTAACTACATTCAGAGTATTAATTCATGAGGCCCTCATCCTCTCAAAGTGAAGTCTGTGTGTTTAGTTTCTCTGATGAACAGTCTTTCCAAATATCAAAGTTGCTCCGAAAGGTGATTTATGCAGAAATCTATTTTATGAATGTTTATGAAAAAAGTCTCTGCCTGTTTTTTTCTTCTTCACGATACAGAGTCTGAATCCATTGCTTCTCTTTGTATAATTTATTCCAGAATTGTTAGTATTACTAATAATAAGTTTATCTATTAGGATTTTGTCTGACATGCTGAAGGATTTTCAGATGTTTAGGTGTATTAAACCTTAAATAAAAACAGTCACTGAATATATATCAGATTTGTTCTTTCTTCTGATTTGTCTGGCTTCGAAACTGAAATAGTAATGTAATGATGCACAGATACACCCTTGAGCATCTTCTTTTATGTGGAAGATAAGCGACTTTAAGGGAGTCATTTTAATCCTAGGAGTCCTTGTAATTTCTCTTCTCAAGTCAACACTGGCTAGGTATAAACTGTGGAACAGGGATGCCTCAGGAATATTTACCATCTTCTTGATCTGCACAAATATCTCGGTTAAATTTGGACTTACATTTTTTTCTTGTCTGTTCCACTCCTCTTCCTTGATAAGCTTTAATTTGCTTAGGAAGCAAATAGATTTATTTTGTACGAAATGGAGCCAAGCTGTACTCTAGCTAAACTGAGACTGCAGGACAAACTCTGGAGCTTGTCAGTTCAAAATATTAGTGGTTAAATGTAGACATAATCTTCCAAGATAATGAAGACCTTGAGATTGTAATACCAAAAAAATCAATACACCAAAACCAATAAAAATTAAATTTTATATTTTGTTGTTCAAAAATCTGCTAGATTATTTTAGCAAAGACAACAAAACCCGTAAAAATCACCCTCCCCTTTAATTCTCCCTTTTTTATCCCTTACCCTGAAGTCTGTCTGGGAGTTGCAGTTGTATTGTATTCTTAGATACAATTTCAGGTTGTTCACAGAATCTGTGTTAAGGTTGTCACAGCAACCCAAGGCAAGAATTACCTTGCCTTTGCAGATTCTCGCTTCAAACCAAGTATTATTGCCAAATGAGAGGAGACTGAACTTTGTGGAACTTTATAAAAGCCACGTGCCTGTTAATTCTTCCTGTTGCTACTGACCTTCTCTAAGTGCTTAAAATCAGCATTTTCACTATAGGTAGTGTAACAGCTTACTCAGTTCGCTGCAAACAATATTTACTCAGCTGGATGAAATGCACAGCTCATAGACCAAATTAGTTTGTGAAATGTTATCCAAAGATACTTCCTTGATCCCTAGATGTTTGATACAGAAACAGAGACTAATGAGTGCCAAAGGCCAGACTCCCAGTCTATTATTCTTCTCTCCTAGCTCAATTAATAACGTTTTTTTCCAGTTTATTTTTATGGCTTGTAAAATCCAGCAACACACGTTTTTTCACATTCCACAGAGACCAGAATAATAAACAAATATTACAGCTCTGTGTATGTCTTTACCAATAAAACAGAACAAAACAACAAAAAATGCAGTTATCTTGAAGTTGTTCATTCAGCAGTCCCAGAGTTAACACCTTTGGACTTAGCTCCCTTGCTCTATCCCAGTTGTCTTTCCTTCATCCACATGTCTGAGTTTCCCCCATATAGATCTGTTCCCCACACACAGATTGAGCCTGATTCTCATCCAGTTTCGGGTAGATTTGTTCACATATCTATGGCAGCATAGAAAGATCTTAAAGTGAATGTGAAAGGTTTTTCAAGCAATGTAAAGGAGCTTAGTTGTAAATGAGAACACGATCCTCTGTTGTGCTACAGATGACTTTATCTAAGAAAGATAATCCATGCAAAGAAATCCAAAACAGTACAGATGGCAGATTTTTCAGGTGAAATCTAATTTCCGCTCAGAAAGAGGTCACAGTCCTTTTGACCCTATTAGTTTGAAACCAGAAAGTGACTCCACTACGTTTCTTTCCCCTGAAAAAGACTTGAATTTCCTTTTTAATTTAGTTTGGATTTTGGTGTGGTTTTTTTTTTTGGGGGGGGGGAAGGCACAATGACATTCTGCTAGGCAGCGATGAGTCACTAACACATATGCAAGAGGGAAATGTTCTGTCTATACTCACGCATATACATATATGCTTGCCTTACCTCAAAACTGGCACCCTGACATTCGTTTCAGTTTTAGGAGTTTGGCTTATTGTCTGTACTGATCTCTTCCCTGTGATATGCTCCAAGGATTGCGTTGTGCCCTCCACCATTCTACTGTTCAGAGCAACAGCCACTTGCTGATTTGAAAGAGCCTAAAGTGCTTGATCTTGTAGACACTGGGAGAAAAATGCTATTAGATGACAGATGGTGGGTCTTTGCATAAAGAGTAAATATATATATATTTTTTTTATTCTAGAATTTCCTTCTACAGTTTGATTGTAGTAGGGAACTAGAAATTTAATTTCCCTCTGGAAGTATAAACACTGTAATGTAAACAAAAGAATAAGAATTAAAAGTGTACTTTACACTTAGGATCTGTCTTCTGTACATCTGTGTCCTCTAGCTGCTTTCCCACATTAAGAGAGACTTGACAGTTTTCTGATTCTTGATCAATGATACTTCTACTACAATGAGGTCACAATGGTATCTGGAGACATGCTGAGCAAGCATCCTAATGAGATATCAGAATTTACAGTAATTAAAAAGGAATTATTCTGTTTTATTCTCTTTAGAACAGCAGAATATTTTTAAAATAAAATTTTATGCATGGACTGGAAGAAAATTAATGCAAATTTGCATTCTTTAATCCTTTGAATTTGAATGAGAAATGAAATTAGAATTGTTGGATATTTTCACTTGTACCTTGTAATTGACAAAGCTTTAAAAAGAAAATGGATTATTGTACAGGCATCCAAAATCTTGGTTATGAGAATTCATCAGTTTGAGATCATGAAAGGAACACCCTGGCAACAAGCCATTGGGTTCACCTCACCCTTGATGTAAAAGAGAGAGTGACGGTTTGTCATTTAAGGAAAGATAAAGTACAACACAGTAATGCAATCTACACATGCTTTTTGTCATAACTTCATACGGAACTTTCTTGATTATGGTCATTACAGCCTATCTCAGCATTAAATTGTATTGTTAATCTAATCAAGCTCTATATTAAAAACAGTTAGGTTTTAGACCCACAGTTCTGACTGACAGACAATTCTAGCCTCTTACTGATTGGTGAATTAGAAATTTTTTCTACTTTCCAGGTTAAATATATTCATGGACACTTCATGTCTATCTGTTTCTCTGAGATAGTCTAGTAAGTTAAATAGCTCCTAGTGGCAAGCATTCCTGCTGATGCTTGCCTTGTATTTCTGGTGAGCAATCTGATCTTCTCACATTTTCATTTTTGTTTGTATTTTTTTACTAAGCTAACTAACTAGCCTTCTTTGGATTGTCACTGTCAATGACATCCTTATGGAAAACCTAATATCTACCCTTCCTGTTGCTGCTATTGTGACCAGGGTGAAGAGCAGAGATATATGAGCAGCTTTTAATAAGATAGCTGGAGTATGGGTAGCTTGACAGTAATTTGGCCCACAACAAACTATTTATTGTTGCATTTGGAATGTTGACAGTACCCAAGCTTGCTAGGTTAAAGCTAGTATTCCTACACAGGACTGTATCACCTTCTGTGACTGCAGTTTAGAGATAACTTTGTCCTCATCTCAAAAGATCAGCATACTGTTCCTCTGGGCATCTTAATAGTCGTTCCCTGAAACCAGTACAACCCGGGTGAATCTCTCTTGAATGTAAGGGTCTGGAATTCCAAAGATTTTTTCTGAGAAGTATGGCTCAGATGGCATTAGTATGTTCCCACTTCCATTGAAGATGCTTCTTCTATAATAACTTCTATATTTTCATGGCTGCATTCTTTTGAGTCTTTGTATTACTTTGTCATTTCCAAGTATCGAGATATTGCTTAAAGTAAAAATCCTTTACAAAATATTAATGAGTTTTCATTCTTATTTTAATATGTTTGATGATGTTTCTGTTGCTGTCATCCTTGAGGTTACGTAGATCTTTCTCATTTATTAGTCCATTCTTACTCTGCATTGGCAGACACCTTTGTTTTACTGGCAGATTTCATTAGCACTTGTCCAAACTTCATGATGCAGTCAGTAATGAAAAATTCAGCAGTTCTAAGAACAGAAGAAATACCTTACCAAGTCAGAGCAGTGTTCTGCCTAGTCCAGTGTTATGCTTCCACCAATGGCAGTAAGGGAAAGAATTTAGGGAGTGCAAGTGCATCTCAAAACCACCCGTGGTCCATGCCAGAACTATACCTTATTCCTCCCTCCAGGCTGATCCCATTCCTGTCCAATGCAGCGTATGTGTTCCAAACTTTCAATTCTTCTGTGCATTCCCAATTTTTTCTCTCTAAATAATAATTTCCCATGTGATACTAAGAGCCATGGGCAAAATTTGAATACATGTTTCCATTTTCCCATTCATTTGCATACACTAACATATGCACTTCTAATCCCACACAGCATGTTTTAGTGTCCAAATTCTGTGAAGAATTTTATAAATGAGCATCTTGTTTTTACTCACCACCTGAGGCAAACATCATCTAACCTTTTCCCCCTTCAACTCATTTAATCAGGAGGAAGTCCCCCTTTCTCTAAGAAAGCTATAATGGTAAAGATGCAATGAGAGTTGCGCGCAGCACCCTGGCATAACACAATACGTGTCTTGTGGGCTTAAACCCAGATTTTTAAGTGCTTAAACCTGAAATGCAGCTTGTTTTCTTGTACCTCTGTTTCTCCTGAGTAGTCTTTCCTGTTGCAGGATCTTTCAATCAATTTCAATTTACAGGAAATTGATTGAAGATCTGATGTGTGTTTAAAAATCACTGCTAGTCCTTAGAGACATGACAAAACAATGTAGCCCCTCTAGAGAAGAATTCCTCTGTCACCGGGGAAAACTGTGATTGTAGGAAAGTCATAGTGATCACTGAAAGTAATGAAGTTTATTTCTGCTTGTTTCATGCTTTACTCTAGTTTGAGTTTAACAAAAAATGTCTTTGAAAATTTTAAGGCATCATTACAAATAATAAAAAATATTTTCTACCTTATTCACAATATTTTATGATAAAAATGAAATAGGAGTTTACTATGGCAGCATAGTTTTTAAGTTTTCTGCAAGAGCAGGCCAAATGTCTGAATGGAGCTGGTCAGCACATAGGCCAGTAGAAGGCATTCCTGCTGGTACAGCTTGAGTTCATTAACACAGTAAATTTACTCTCACCATTTTTTCTTCCATCAGCTTTACTGTCATGCACAATACTCCTACTCCAAAATATATTCAAAACTCAATAAACTCAATCCATTTATGGTACATTTAATCTAGACTGTTACATAATCTTTTAGTTCCAAAAGACTTTTCACTTACCGAGAATTCTCTCGCTAACTTTTATCAAAGTAAGCATTTTCTTTGGCCTTCTTAGCTTAGCTGCAATTCACAAGTGGACTCAGTGCAAAAAGATTTGTAGCAAATAGTTGTGTAATTCCCCCAGCGAAGTGTCATCATGCAGCAGACAACAATTTCTTTTCATTTTTTAAATTGTGTATCCTGTTAAAAATTGAAACTGATTGCAAATATTCATTTTCCAGCTGCCTCAAACACCTGGTCAGCAAGAGCCTTCACTCAGCCCTTAAAGAAACAGGACAAATCTTAATTCTCCCTTGTTGTGGTCACAACTGTCACCTGGTTCGAGACCTCCTGAGGAGCCTGAACATACACCATGGTATATGGTACACATTTGGTCCACGGTACCCAATGGGATGCACCCCAGAGTCCTGAGGGAATTGCCTGATGTAGCTACCAAGCCAGTCTCCATCATATCTGAAAAGTTGTGGCTGTAAAGCAAAGTCCCCAGTGACAAGGAAAAAGGGAAACATCACACTCATTTTTAAAAAGGGTAAAAAGGAGGACTCTGGGCATCTACTGACCTGTCAGCCTCACCTACATACCCAGTAAGATCAAGGAGCACATCCTCCTTGAAGACATGGAAGTCAAAGAGGTGATTAGAGATGGGCAACATGGTTTCACCGAGGGCAAATGACACCTGACAAATCTAGTGGTCTTCTGTGAAGCAATGTCTGCATCAGAGGGCAAGGGAAGAGCTACGATGTCATCTACGTAGACTTCTGCAAGGCCTTTTGATACACTCCCCCACAAAATTTTGCTGCTAAATTGAAGAGAGATGGGTTCGACAGACTGACTGTTAGATGAGTAAAGGAACTGGATGGACGGCTGCATGCAAAGAGTTCTAGTAAACAGCTCAATATCAAAGTGGAAACCAGTAACGGGTGGTGTCTCTCAAGGGTCCGTACTGAGACAAATACTACTTAGTATCTTCATTAGTGACATAGACAGTAGGATTGCGTGCACCCTCAGCAAGTTTACTGATGACACCAAGCTGTGTGGAGCTGTTGATTCACTAGAGGGAAGGGATGCCATTCAGAAGGACCTTGACAGTCTTGGGAAAAGGTCCTGTGTGAACCCTGCAAAGTTCAAGAAGGTCAAGCGCAAGGTCCTGCACCTGGGTCATTCATATGAATTCATGCTGGTGATGTGCTGTCATCTGCCCAGACTGAGACACATGGAGAGCATGTTATGCTCTTCGTTGCACACAACATTCTTCATGTCTGCTTTAAGAGTAGGATAAAGAGTGGTGGTTTGTCCCTGAGTTGAGCCACTTTTTTGTTTTTTTCAAGTAGTTCTTAAAGCACTGCAGGGAATTTGTACATAATGAAGAGGGACCTGGGTGTCCTGGTGGATGACAGGTTGACCACGAACCAGCAGTGTGCCCTGGTTGCCAAGAAGGCAAATGGCACCCTGGGGTGCATTAAGAAAAGCGTGACCAGCAGGTCAAGGGAGGTTCTCCTCCCCCTCTACTCTGCCCTAGTGAGGCCTCATCTGCAGTACTCTGTCCAGTTCTGGGCTCCCCAATTCAAGAAAGAGGAGGAGCTACTGGAGAGAGTCCAGCGGAGGGCTACGAGGATGATGAGGGGACTGGAGCATCTCTCCTAAGAGGAAAGGCTGAGGGAGCTGGGCTTGTCCAGCCTGAAGAAGAGAGGGCTGAGAGGCAACCTTCTAAATGCTTATAAATATCTGAAGGGTGGATGTCAGGAGGATGGGGCCAGACTCTTTTCAGTGGTGCCCAGTGACTGGACAAGGGGCAATGGGCACAAACTGAAGCATAGGAAATTCCATCTGCACATGAGGAAGAACTTAATTACTCTGAGGGTGACAGAACACTGGAACAGGCTGCCCAGGGAGGTTGTGGAGTCTTCTTCTCTGGAGATATTCAAAACCCGCCTGGACAAGGTCCTGTGCAGCCTGCTCTAGGTGACCCTGCCTTGGCAGGGGGTTGGACTAAACGATCCCCAGATGTCCCTTCCAACCCCTACAATTCTGTTTACATTCACAATAAACTTGTCTGGAACTCCATATAATTCTTCAGCTTTGCATAGTACTCCTTGAAACAACTGGCTTCCAAAAGTCAACAAATACCAAGACATTTCTTGATTCTTACTTTTACCCCATTAACTGTCAGCTTGTATACTTTAGGCCAGTGTAGCTTTAGCGTATTTTGAGAGCATGTTTTCCTTTACCATCTCTTTCCTTTGAAACTGTCTTTAATCTGATGAGTATTACTTCCATCATGATTTTTCTCATTACAAAGAACAAGCTTTTGCCTCTATACTTATTTAGTCATCAGGACTTCTTTGTTCCAGTCTTGTCTCAATGACCACATTTACCTGTCATCAGATACTTCTCTTGATATGTTTTCTAATGCTTTGGTAGAATTTGTCATTCTTGATTTTAGCAGGTCTACTGATCTGATGTCTTTCCTTTCAGGTTTCATACTTACATACATACACAGAATAGCTTCTGTTCACTACTTTTTTCTGATTGTGGTCCAAAACTGACATCGATTTTGTGTCTCATTCTACTCATCCTATGTCTAGAATACTCACATCAGGATAGACTGTGGACCTCATTGCTTGCTCAAAATGTTACATCTATACTCTAAGCACCTTATAGATACTTATATTCAGATCACTGGTCTCTTTTCCTCTACTTAACTTAAAATTTCTGTGCACTGTTTCCATAGAACCACCTTATATCAGAATGTGAGGAAATTGGGATGCTCTGCTTCCAGACTGATGACAGGCTCTTATAATGAGGATATTGGAAAGACTGAAACCAGTTCTATGAAATACTGTGCTATGACTCAGTAGCATCTGGGAGAAGGAATACATTAACTGCAAGAATAGATAGAGTTTGCAATGTAGTTTAAGTGATGTATGCTAAGAAAAGAAATTCTTGATTTCAAACCTGAGCAGCCCTAGTGTGTGAGCCTTAAAAAGGATGTGGGTGGAAGCCAGGACTGATCCTTTTATTTTCTCTGCCCTTGATTGAGCTGGTGACCTGGGCAACTCTCCTTCATCCAATAGGCTCGGCACAGAAACAGTTAATCAAATCAAGGTGGCCCTTTATCTCATACTTACTTCCTCCTTCTGCGAGGATTAGTTAAAGAACAGGCGACAATTACTCTCTCTCATCTGCCTTTGAGTATAGCTTTTATCACAGAGGTTTACATGGTAGATACTGGGATAAGGGATTTAGATGAGCTTGAAAATATTTTTAAATGGATTTATACCTGCAGATTTTGCCCTGAATGTCAGTGGGTATGCATATACAAATATATATAATTATATGCATATATTATGTCTTCATATTATGTACATCTATATTAATATAGAGATACATGTCTATTAATTATATGTATATTCATATATATTAATATAAATTCATATGTATTGATACATAGTGACGGGGTAGGACTGACTCAGTGTTACCTGAAAGAGGTTACACAACCTCCAGAGTTCTCACCAGCTGACACATTTCTTTGTAGGGCAAGTTCTAGCAGCCGGCTGAATATTTCTGAGGTTTGGTTTATACCATAACTGGAACGTAACCTTTTCATACCTTTTCTGAAAACAACTTCTTCAATATACCAACAGAAAGAGTGTGTCTCTTTTTCATTCCTCCCTAGTTTCTCCAAATTTCAAGATTTGAACCTTCTAATATCCAGATGTGGTATAAAATAGATCTGTAACAGTTTCTTTAAATCTTTTTTCTCTATTCTTCCTTCATTTGATATCACTTAGCTCAGATTATACAGGAGTTTCATACCGTTTTTATCACTAATAACCTTTTTTAAAGTAAGAGTTAAAAATAGCGTCTGATTCACTTATCTGATCTACTTGGAAAGGAGTAGCATTCTTCAGTTCACACTACAGTTATTTATTGTGTATGGCTTTCTCCAATGTAATGGCATTTTGTGGTAGTTACTAGAGTTCTGTCTACACAAAATCAACTTTTTTTTTTTCTTGTGGAGGCTTATTTTCCTTAATAAGTCTTCATTAATTATAAAAAGGAGATTAATGCTGTGTATGTGAGGGCTCAGCTGTGGCTATAGGAGACAGAAAAGGATATGGTAATTGCCTGCTCTTTCTGTCTCACTGCTGCTACAGGGGAAAAGAAATGAAACTGTAACTTCTAATATCTGATTACAGGAAGTGCTTGATGCATATATTTGATTTTTCTTCATGAATCTTCATTAATCTTGTATCTGCTCACATACTATGAGTCTGGCATAGAAAAATATGACTATGCTTCTTTATTAGGCAATTTGAGTAGTGCTTAAAATCCTTCCAGAAACAGACTGAATCTTTCCTGCCTCTGTTAGCTTTCATTTGGATTCAGATTCCTAGAAGAACCTATCCAGGTGAGGCATTTATAGCATCTATATACATTTGGAAGATCTGAAGTGTGGGTTAGGGGTATATATGTGCAGATTTAGGGTAAATTGAAATCTGTTCCAAGCAGTACATCTCATAAACTAACAATGTTAAGACAAATTCCACAGTTCTAGCTAGAATACTCCGTGCTTATGGTCTTGATTCTCCACTCTCTTGCACTCATGTACACTTTATTAAATGCTGAAATATCAGCTTAACCTTGCAGCTCTTCACTCAGTGCTTCTATATTTCATCTCTGTCACTGTATGATGACATCTATGTAAGGTTTGCCATATACACCTGTTTGTTACTGTGTCGTTTATTCTTATGTCTTGGTAGGTTTTCTCTCTCCATTGCACCCAAATGCTGGAATACATAAGAAGGAACACCCAATATCAGTTTATAAATTAACTGAACAGCCAATATCAGTTTACAAATGAACTGTCAGCAGAACCACTATGCAATAAAACCAATTGAATCTTAAATTCTGATACAGTATCTCTCTGTTTCTTAGATCAGAATTCTTTGTTAGGAACTTCTAATTCTCTTTATTTTGCTTCTGGAAGGGGGAGGGAAGTGGGAGGTTGCACTTCAGTTTCTGTTTTGCCACGGGGCTCATCACACTAAAATCAAGTGGGTGATTTCAGTACAAAGCTCTTTGCTTATGCAACGTGAAATCATGTAACAGCACAATTGCTTCAAATTCATGGAATTATTTTAATTAACTCACTGTAATTCTCGCCTTTAATACGTCCAAAGAATTTATGCAAATTAGGAAAATGACATCAAAAATGTTCTTATGTATTATCTGATTTTTCTCCCTAAGCACTCTGGAGTCCATTGTTGCCCGAAATGGCTGTGACTATAGCACTAGCACCAAGGAGAAATGAGGTTCAGGGTATTCATAAGGCTCAACCAAGGAATACAAAAGAGATGGTACTGCGATTAAACCAAGAAGCAGTCAAAAAGTCTGAAAGGAAAAAGGCTGTACAGAAAGCAGTAGCAACTAGTGGAGATATACAGACAATTTCTCTGATGATTTGCTAACTGGAGTGAGGTTGGAGCTTTAGCCGCTTTATGAAAAGGTGAAATTTCAGGGTGAAACAATAAGATCCATTTTATTTCTGGGAAAATAATAAAAAAGACAAGGAGATTATAGTAAATGAAATAAACCAGCTATGACACACAACCTGGGGCAAGAGAGAGCCAATTCAGTGTGCAGACAGCTGTATTTCTTTGATTTCTGTGGGAAATTCCACTCTGATGTGGAGAAACATTTCACAGAGGGAAGTTATATTCAGACAGGCATGTTCTGACGAAAAGCTTTGATTTTGAGGAGTCAATTTTTTTTCCATCAACTGTCTCCCTCCCCAAAAAATCTACACTTTTTTAAGAAACAGCCTTAAATATCTTCCACTGCAAGAAGGTTTATCAAAAAGTGAAGGACTCGGACCCAAAGAGATCTGTTCCTTTCTGGAAAGGAAGTAATGCTGCTTTTTGAGTTTGCAGAATGTCATGGGCTTTTTTATTTTCAAGCTCCTTGGAGCAGCTGCATTAAAAATATGTATATAGGTAACGTTGCTTCTATGTCAGTTGTGCTATATTATTCAGTTGAACATACTGACATGTTCTATGAGACCTTTATGCACAGCAAAGTATAGAGTGAAAACTACCATCTACATATTATAAATTGTGTTAATATCATAAAACCAGAATATTTGACAGAAAAAAAGCCAACTGAAACTAACCAGTACGCATGAGCATCACTATTTATTAAGCTAACACTTTTCTCATTCACTGCCATGTGTAAAAAAATGTGTATTTTAATGTCAAAAAACATTCCATCTGTTATCAGGGATTTTTTTTCCAAGTATTTGAAAGCCTGTGACATTACAAAAATGTATCATATTTTATCAAAACTATTACTGTTTCTTGCAGATGACTGTGAAAAGGCCACTGTTTTGCTAGAGGCTATTCGATACAGCTTTCAGTATCATAAGTCACAGCAGTTTGAGGTAATGATGACATTTGGCTTTGGAATATGCTTTTCTTTAAGTGACCAGAATTTCTATGGTGTACTTGGCAGATGCTAATTTAAGAAAAGCAAAAGCAATGATCATCATCTGATTTATTTTTGCTACAGGTAAACCCTGCAATTTAGCTCTTGTCAACATGCAAATTAAAATTGTCTTATGCTATTTAGCTTGGTTAGACAGCACTAATGTGATTGCTTATGCACCTTCTGTCTCATGGACTTGATGTGCTCATTTGAGGCTCATCAGCAATGAGCTATCTTTGGTGACAGCTACTGTAAAAGTACTCTGGAGAAACTGTTTTAAGAAACTGGAGCTTTTCAAGGTAAATGTTTTGTGGTGTTTCATTCCAATTCTATGTGAATTCATCAGAATCCTATTTAAAGATCACTATCTGTAAAGCTGTGGGCGACCACCTTGCAATTCTCATCTTGCTGCAAACAAATACAGCCTTGGGAAGAGTGAAATGGAGCACTTGCCAGAGACTCAACCTCAAGTAAAAAAAACCCAGCAAGCCTGTGTTAGAGAAGATTTTTTAGAACACAGCAGAAAGAATAAAAACTTTACATCATTAAATCCATGGCATTCATATTTGGTTTCCTTTTTTTTTTAAAAAAAAATAAGAAGTTTGATATATTGAGATTTTTTAGGGTTTTCTTACTGAAAGGCAATAAGCTTCACTCAGGCTTTGGACACTGACTCTTCTACTTAAGTAAAAACCTTTTTTTCATCCATGAGGAGTGTTCTCTCATCTTATCTTTCCCTCTATTTGTAATTTTATGCTGGAGGCTATGGAAAGGCCAAAAGGTTTGTTTGCTTAGCCCTGATCTCTGGGAGAGATAGTGTTCCCCTCTCTTCTCAACGTGTTGCCAGTGGAATGAATGGTGCTGAGCTGTCATTCATTTGGTCCAGTGTTAGTCAGTAATCAGAAGTTTATGTTCTTCAGCAAGTTCTAAAATTCTGAATATTTCCTACTTTTTTTGGGAAAAAAATGTATCTTCGAGTTTGGGTTCTTTTCTTTAACTAATGGTAATATTTAATTCAACTCTTTAAAAGGTGAAATAAAATCTTGGAGTTTGCTGCATGGAGTTTCAAGGCCAGTTATGTCAGGACCTGGAAGTCCTGAAGCCATAAGGAGCAACAGATGAGTGAGTAGCTTTGTAGCCCACCAGCTTAACCCCAAAGTTGTGCAACCTTCTACTGCTTCGTCCAGATGGGGGAAGAAGCTGGCTTGGTCTGGGGTTTGTGGGTCTCCCAGACACCTTGCTACACAGTGCTTCTAATAGCCGAGCTTCCAAACCCTGTGGCAGATGGGGTTTTGGCACAAAACCAGTGAAAACTTGTGTTTTCCCACATGAGGGTATGGCATATGTTGAGAATGTCCTGGAACCAGGCAAAGGCAGGCCAGCCAGCATCTGTGAGATGATGCACTGGCAGAAGATGTGACAGATTTCCAGCAGAACTCTGAGTGTAGTTCAGTGAGAGTTTTGGGGAAACATTATTTTCGACAAATTAGCCTCTTCTCTGCACCTCAGAAGTAGTCAGGGAAGTCTCCACCAGATGTAGATCAAAGGCCACTGTGGGGTCCTGCAGGCTTGCACTTGTCATTGCTTTTGCTTGAGGTTCACATGATACCCCAGGGTTCATGCCTGTGGGAAAAGCATTCAGTGGTGGCATATCATCAATCTGTGGAAAATAAGTGGGTTTATGGGGAAAAAAAAAGCCAACTTCACCAAAGTGAGACTGGAAAGTGATTGAGCCCTTGGAAAGCTGGGATTCCATCATTTTAAAATGCTGCCTTCTGCTTCATTCGTATCAGACCCAGATGGTGTGGCCAGCGTTTTCCAGTTTCTAGCCAAGTCAGGGGCTTAGACAGTAGCAAACTGCCTGACATCTAAGCTGTAAGGAGAGCAAATGATAAATCATGTGGAGGGAGCCGCACACACTGAACACTTGGCAGGTATTCCTCTGTCTCTCTAATTATGGAATTTACCCACATTGTTTTCCAAGAAAATCATAGCTTGGAGTGAAGTCAGGCCTTTCTGTTCTTGGGGCTGCAGAAGCTCAGGAGCCAAGAGCACCTCTCAACTGAGGCACATACCCAAATACGTGCTTGACCTCTTCTCTGGATGCAGCCAAAACCAGAGCGATGCTTATTTTGGATGTTCCGCTGTGTTACGGCAGCAGACAAGCATGTTTGCAGTGTATCTGAAAACTATGGCTTTTTTATTTTTCTGCATTTCTTAAAGGAGTATGTATTATATTTGTTTCTTCTCTCATATATAGGAAAGTTTATACGATAGCATCTTTCATAACTTAATTTCTCCTTATAGTAGAGCCTATCTCACCCCCCATTCATCACAACGTCAAAAGTAGTGCACAAGATAGGCCTCATCCTCAAATTAACTGATCACTGACATAATTAACTGACATAATACCCAGGAAAGCTTTTTAAATACAGGGATAGGATTAGATTTATGACACTAAATAATCAAAACTGTCTTTCCTGTGTGGTTGGGGATATTTCTCATAGACTGTGGAGGTTGTTATCTTGGCTCCAATGGTTAATGCCAGCTTTATGCCTTTATGAAAGCTATGGGACAGAAGGCAATATTTGGTCTGAAATAATTTGTTTATGGTTTATAACTAAGAAAAATGTGTTTTGTTGCCTCTATCTAGCCCAAAGCACATTTGTCTTTCTAAGTCTGTTGGTTGCAGACAAATCCCACATCAACAACTGTGGAATCTTGACTTCACTTTATGTAGTAAGAAAACCTGGTGGTTTAAATTTAGCCAGTCCGGTGATACACAATGTTTCAGACATTTCATGTTTCTGCAGCAAGGAATCCTGATCAAAATCTTGTTGCTTTTATTCAATTAAACAATCAATTTCTACGTGGTTAACTTCAGATTAGCTGCTTCGATACATTCACACAAAGAGATTTCCAAACAAATCATGATTGTTCAAATGGTGAGTGCAGTGAAAACATTCTGTAAATGGTAACCAGAGTAATTTAGGATGTTTTCTTTATTTTTTTAGTAGGAGGCTGTGACAATCATACTGCCACATAGTTAATAAACAAATTTCTTAAATTTTAGCTTTAGCATATGGCAGTTAACATGAAACAAATAGCACTGAAAAACATGATGACACTCATGGATTAATTAAGGCCAGAAATCCAGGCAGTGGAAGTGACCGCTTGAACATGTATAAAAGCACCTCAGATTTAGTTTGCCTTCGGTATTAAACTTTTGCATGTCTTATTAAAAAATGTCTAAACTATTACTAAAAAAAATCTTTTGACATGCTCTTTGCCTCTGGTTGTATGCATTTGTAGCACGAGTGAAAAATCGATTTTTTTAAAAAATCAAGTCCACTATCAATTAAGGACCCAAACCTGTTTACCATTGAGAGTTATTGGGAAGATTTCCCTTTAGCATGTGTTTTGTTTTTTTTTGGTTTTTTTTGTTTTTTTTTTTTTTTTTTTACAGGGGAGCTATACTTGAAGAGACTTTCACAGTTGCTGTGAGTGTTAAAAGAATGACCTTATATTGACAGTGACTGTTCCCCATCAATCAAATTGAGGAACATGATGTTTATTCCCTCCCCGAAGGCTTGCATTCTGTCAAGAGCCCAGCAGAGATGCCTCATTAGACAAAGACCGTGATTTCTGACCACAGGATGAGGGCAGTGAGGTTACAGCATGTCACATATGTCATGCCTTTTTGTGTCAGACCAGTGGGAAAACAGACGATAACCGTAAAGAAGTATGTATTTCGAAAAAGTATTTCAAATAAAGTCGGGCAGACAACAAGCAGCCACTCTGCCTAAGATTTGTGGAGTCTGAAGTACACGCAACTCTAAAGCAAAGGGCCACCCTGTAGCAGCTGTAACTCCTAAAGAATATAGCAGCAAATGAGTTTGTCATCATCAGTCAAGAGGAACTGAAAAGATGTGAAGGCTCAAAAGGCAGACCCTTTTGTCCTCTCTGTTGCACACAAATGATCTTGGCCAGACCACTTGGGCATATGCATCTGGGGGCTTATAAGTATATGGAAACAAAAGCATGAGTAAAAAGAGGCTGTGAGAGAATGAGCCTGAGTAGGTAAAATTAACCTGCCTAGAGATTTTGTAAAATAAAATGCCCCTTCACTTCCCCAATCTTGTCTTTGAGTTTCGTTACGCTCATTTCCTCCAGATCAGTCTTACAGCTAAGCTGTATGGTGTTGATGAGATGAGGAGTGAAGCCAGCGCAGGTGAGAGAGGGCACTGAATGTTCCCACTTATTCCACAGCAGCTTCTCTGCTCTGAGGAGACGAGGATGGCCGATGAAAGCACCTTCTGAAGCTCTCCTTCAGTTGCAGTGTGCGCTGTGGAGCAGAGGTGAGTGCAATCAGAAAGATTGATGGCTCTCCCTGAAAAGCCCTTTTAAAGCACCCTCCCACACACATATTCCTAGTTATATCACAGTGTATTTAGCTTGTGACTCCATATAAGTAACTAAGAATAATAGAGTCTGATTCACTGCTGTATTGCTCTAACTCCGGACTCAATTGAGTTACACAGGCATAAAATTCAATAGTGAATAAATCCATAATATGTGCCTACCCATATAAGTCATTTCCCCAGAAAACGTAAGCATCCCCAATGTGCTCTCCTCCATAAACAACAAAACCAGAAAAATGAGTTCTGCTTATGACCTTTGTTATACATCCAGAGACACATTTTAAACTGTTTCTTCCCTGCTACACGAATCCTACTACACATAATCCATCAAGTAGCTCCTGCACATGGACATTGTCTCAAAAAGAGTGATTACAGAACAATTTCTAATACTTATCCGTTTAAAGATTTCCACCCAGGATAAAGCAAACGTAGCCCAGCTGCTTCTCCCGGCTGTACTCATCATACTGACTGTAAGCAGATTATAGAAATTATGATGGAAATTGCAGGAACTTGCCTTCTAATTAAAATCAAAATGGAATTTACAAAACAAATATGTAACAAACTGTGCTTTCACCAATAGTAAAATAAACTAAAATAATATCTGCACAGTGCTGCCAGATGTTATTTTGTGGTGACATCATGAGCAGGAGGGATAGGCTCCTTCCCGCTGTTTGTCAGCAATGGACAGGCCGAAGAGTAACAGGCAGCTCTCCACCTGGAAGAAAGCTTAGCCAGGGAGCAATGGCTTTTGCCTTTCTTTGAAATTCTGGTTGTGAGACATTTCTATTGTAAATGTATTAATGCTGTCTGTCTGACACGAATTGAATGGCGAGAAAATAATTGGCAGTTAACCTGAAATTTTAAGCAATTGTAACAGTATGGGGGGAATCAAGAAGATTGGAAGAAAGGGACACTGGAGCAGGAGGAAATGGCATAGAAAAGAAATCAAGGAAGGAGATGGAGAAAGCTGTGACCTAGGAAGGCTACTGGGTGTCCTGATAAAATATGTCTCATAACAGAAATCTCACTTTTTGTGGAGACAGTGAATTCTATTACAAAATCGTCTAAAGTGTTCTGACATATAAGTGGCAAAACAGGGGTTTCATCAACAGTTTAAACTAGGAGATTGATTGAAAAAAAGCAAAAGAAAAACCAGTCACCCCTATAGTGGAAGATACTTGCAGCCTATATTCAGAAAGGAGCTTCCTCAGTCACAAACTTTGAGGCTCACAACAGAACTGCCATCAAATATAGCTGTGGAGTTCACTCTTTCAGCGTTATCTCCTGCTGCGGCAGATGCTGTACCTTGTCCTTGACTTCCTTTTTTGCTTGAAAGCGCCTATATTACTGGGCTGTGAACAAAGAGTATTTTGCTTTATGTTTCCTGGTACAAGAGGAGCAGATACCTGGCTCTGACCCATCCGGGTGATGATCGGAGCTGCTTGCTGAATGTGCAGGAGACACACTGATAAAAGGGGGAGTAAAATGTATGATCTCTTTGGGAAAGTGGGAAGAGGAAGGAAAATAGAAAGACAGGGCCTGTGAATACTAGCAAATGAGCACACCCCTGTCTCTTGGCCAGGTGTATTATCAAGCATTACATTGATTTGAGCTGCCATCTGTCTCCCCCTTACACCTCTGCCTTGATGACAACGGGGTTGTTGCCCTGAGCATGGTGGCTTGTGCAGGCAGCACAGGCAGCTGCTGGCTGCCTGCTCCCAGGCCAGGGGGTGCATGCACAATGCGTGGTGCGATGCACACCAGAGGTGGACGAGGAGATCTACAAGCTCACATCTCTTATAAACTATCCTGCTCGGTAGCTGATTGTAAGCCATTCCTTCTTCTTTGGGCACATTGTCAAACTTTGGGGAACGTTGCATGAGTTCTCACCTGCAAAGGAAGGAAGCTGCATATCGGCAGAGCTACCGCAGACATCTCCACTCACACTCACTGACTCCATTCACACCTGCTGCTCCACAGCATGCAATGTCTGCAGCGTAAAAAAGGCAACCCAAGCCTTTTCTATTTATTCCACTAAAAGAAACATGTAATAAGACTCAGAGGGCACCACAACAAAACTTTCTTTTAATTAGGAATTAAACTGAGGAGCCCGTACCAGCTCCATATCTGGCTTGGTTGCAGAGACCTTGGATCACGCTGTGCGAGAGCCTGGTTCATCCATTCACAGTTTTATTTACCAGCCTTTGCCTCAGACAAGCCTTCTGTACCAATGTGAACCCCTTTCTAAGATATTACACAAAATAGATGGCAAAGAGGTGTTGATTTCATTTGAACTACCTGAAGTGTGAATTCACTGGAATATTTTTTCTGACAGTACATTTTGTCAGTACATTTGTCTTCATGAACTCCAGATGCTTCTGAAGCCACCATAACTTAGCTACCTTATAAGCTTGTTTTCTGCACTGTGACTCAACTTTGATAGGAATATGGATGTCTCCAGTTGGGGTAGATTACCCTCCTCTTGGCCAGAGAGATGAGAGAGGGATTTGAACTCTCTTGGTGGAGAGAGGATCTATTTCAGAAATACCCTAACCTGAAGGCTGATATAGAAAAACAGTGCACACTGTCACATCCAGAAAAGAGCTCAATTTTTGTAAAGACTGATGATTTGTGCCCCAGATGCAACCAAAGAACTGATTTGTTAGGTAACCACGTGAATATTTTGAATCACTCCTGCATAAAGGACTCATAAAGTGTATGGTCCATGCTATTCACCAGCCAACAGCACTGCCACTTCCTCTGTCACTGAAGCCCAGAATTAGTGTTAGTAACGAAAAATTGCTTTCTGTCTTGAAAGCACAGTGAAGTACTGAGAGCATTCATAGATGGTCTCAATTTCTAACAAATCAAGAAAACCTTGATTGTACTATATTGTGGTGTTTTTGGCTGACTACCATGCACCAAAATTTGCCTAAGCTCACTATGAATCAATTCAAATTATGATTTAGAACTTATTTTTTATAAACTTACATTACTTAGAAAAGTAAGTGCAGATCCATACTGATTCCATCAGCTTCTCACTACACACAAGAGTTTGACTCTATAAAGCTTGTAATTTTTAGGACAAACCAGCTTGATTATATTAAATGTATGAATCCAGACTTTTTAGATCCAAATATTTTATTGAGTATAGCTCTGAAACTCTCTTGAATTGCTTGTAAAAATCAGGCTTCATTCAGAAACTCTGTGTTCAAAATTAAAGACCAATGGACCAGTTCAATATTGTTTGTTTTGGGGTTCCCATATTACCTGGAAAATTACTTGTTTTACTTGGGGAAGCTTAAAAACTATGCTACTTTTAAGTATTCTAATAATAGTAATTAGTAGCTGAATAAGAGTGGACCTGTCAAAGTACTGTCATGATACGTTTCTTATTTAATCTTTTATTTGCTGCACTAATTTTCTCTGCTTTTCCCTTTTTTTCTGAGATTCTTCTACTTTTCCACTTTTTACCTTCTGCTTTAGGTGGGTAATCACTCACACAGTAGATGACAGCTTTTATTTTCTTCCATTTTCTTAGGCCCTGATGCCCCTTTGAGAACCTTTACTTTATGCTGCTTTGTTAAAATATTAATAATTCTCTGCTTCATGACTCTGTGTAGATATTTCTTCTGTCCATCTGTTTCAGTGAAAAGACTTTTTAATTCTATTTTTGAAAACTGTGCTTCATATTTCATGTGCTACTTGAGTGTTCTACTTCAAAGAAGAAAATAAATTTGGACTAGCTGTTGATTTTAAATGACTAATAATAGATATTTACTTCTTCTTGTAACATCATCATCTTGTCCACTAAGCTTTGATATGGAATACCTGGAAATAGTAAAACTAATTCTGAAAGCATCCTCACCACCCTCATCATAAAAAATTTATTCCTTATGTCCATTCTAAACCTACCATTTTTGAGTTTCAGACTGTTGCCCCTTGTCTTGTCACTTCAGGCTTTGGTAAAACGTCTCTGTCTAGCTTTCTGGTAAGCCCCTTTTATATATCGAAAGGCTACAGTAAGGTCTCCCCAGAGCCTTCTCTTCTCCAGGCTGAATAGCCCCAACTGTCTCAGGCTTTCCTCATAGGAGAGGTGATCCAGCCCTCACATCATCTTTATGGCCCTCCTCTGGACCCACTCCAACAGGTCCATATCTTGTACTGGGGTCCTCAGAACTGGATGTAGATTCTTGGTTGTAGAAGACCATTAGATTAGTCAGCCATTGTGGTGTGCTCAAACATGAAGCCTCAGACTGCATGATTTTGTGATGGGTTGACCTTGGTTGGCTGCCAGCTGCTCACCAAGCCCCTTTGTCACTCCCTCTCCTCAGTAGGATAGAGGGAGAAAATACACAGTGTGGTTAGAGAAAAGCTTCTGTAGAGCAGCTATTAATTTCATCTCTTTTTGACTTACCACAGAATCATGACAGTGTCTTTTGGTAGCTAGCTGCCATTGCATGGCAAACTTCATCAGCCCAAGATCACTTCATATGTAACTACTTTATAGTGTTGGATACTGTTGCATAGTGTTGGATATTTCAGGTAGCACTTCAGATTTTGCCTGGAAGACCTAATCAAAGCCACATTATTATAATCATTAAAATAAGAAGTCTTAAGATTGTTTCTCAATATTTTGAAGTATCTATTATTAAAAAGACCACTTTTTACTGCAATAATGCCTAGGAAATTCAGCTGTAGTTCAAACCCAAATTGCTCAAGACACAGTGTTGGATATTATCAGCTTTTAGAAAAAAAGTAAAATAAACCTGATTATTAGGTACTTTTATTTTCACTCAGCAGCAGGATAATAGGCAATGTCTTTAAATATGAATTACTGGCTATCAGGAGAACAACAAACTCAGAAGAAAGAGCAGTCAAATTTCCACCTGGGAAATCTGGGACAAACAGACAGTTCCCCAAGGCATGGGTCTTCCTGTGATTCGCTAAATCTTTCCAGAACCTTTTTCTTGCGAGAATTTCACGCGGCTTCCACTAATCAAACTTGTTACCTGTCTAAGTGCTGTCAGACTACATGTAGCTGTTCCTGTGCAGATATCTGACACTAACAGCTCTTCTCCTACTCAGTATTGAGAATTTCTGAGCATATCCTGCCAATCGCTGGGAGCCTTAAGCCACTTTTGTGTCAATGTGGAGGGACCACTCACCACTTCCACGGCAGCCGTGCTGGTCCTTGAGGACCAGGTCCTTCATCATGCAAGGTTTCCCCTTCCTTGCTATCCACTTTAAACCTCATTCTCTCCAACATTTGAGAACACCGACATACGAAGCCGTAAATCTCAAACCAGGAAAGGCTGCGCTACTTGTTTTAAAAATGCACTTCTTTTTCTTGGATAAAATAATGTAAAAATACTCCATCTCTACAAGATTCTGATTTGAGCAGGCAACCCCACAGCTATCCAGAGCTGTCTGCAACTGCTGAGGATGTGACAGGGACAACTTGGGTACATAGCAGTGAAGCTCTGGCCCCCTAGACATCCAGGTGTAAGCCTCAGTTCCAATGTTCCTGCTATGCACTCAGGCAGACAGAATGCTCTTGCCTGTCCGCAGGCTGGGTAGTTTCTAACTGGCTATGCCACCTATGGCTACATGAATGGCAACCTGAGTTGTGATAGGAAGATATGTGGAATGAACAATGTAAGGGGAAAATCCTCACTGTTAATGCTACTGGGACTTTTCTATGTACCTTTTGGCAAACAAGGAGTTACTCTGCCTTCACTTTGCCTGTAATCCCATCATATTCTGGTCTTAGATTTCTAATGTCTATGAAAGCAATAGCTTATGGCCTGAATGACTACCCTCATTCACTTGAGGAAGCATGTGTCCTATATCTCGTCAGCTGCTTCTCCCGTGGATTTAGACCTACAGCAGTGTTTTCATACCTCAGTGTTTTTGTACCTGTGCCAAGCTCAAATGGAAAATGAGGATGCTCACAGTGTTCTGTAGCATACAAAAAGGGGATGAGGAGAGAAGACATGCAGCTGCGATATACATGGCATCTTAAGTACAAAAGTTTGTACCTGCAAGAAATACTGTTTCTAGGGATGTCAAGATGTGTCTGTTGAAATGCCAGTCTTCTGTGTTTTACCTTATTGCCTCAAACCCATCCCTGCAGGCACAAACACACAGCCTTGACCTGGGTTCCCCAGCACTAGTAATGTGAAGGGTTTTCTTTCAGCCTTGCTTCTAAAAATAGAAGTTGGAAATCTACCTGGGCTCTGGAAAATTGTTTGGTTCATTTTTTTTTCTTTCCCCTTGGGTTTTCTTTACTGTAAGACAGAAATAGCAGATGATGTGGAAAGCCAAGACATGAAATGTCCTTGGCAAGTCCTGCAACCAAAGCAACACCAGGAGCACAGGAGGGTCTGGAAGTACCCCTCACAAAATCTCTTCCCAGAAGTGAATTCTGGTAGGCATTTGTAAGAAAAAGCCTCACTTTGGCTGCTGAAGTGGCTGTGGCCTTGCCAGCTTAAACGATTGAAAAGCTGTGACTGTGTAGGGCAAACACGAAAAATTATTTTCATTCTGCAAATACAACAGAATTCTTTCAGGAGGAAATCTTAATGATGCTTTTTGGCTTTTTGTGATTTTTGAATGCTGGATCTGCATCCATCCAATCATGTGTTCGTCCTGCTGCAGTGCTAATACCTTCTGTAGATACTCAGCTTACCATTTAATTTTAATCATTCACTCAAGGATAATTTTTGCTTTCACTAAATTCAAAGTCTATCATTTAAACAACTGAAGTTATTGCAGCATCAGGCCCCCAGTGTAGTCTTTAAAAAACATCTTCTTGTTTTGGCCATTGAAACAGAAGATCACCAACTATCATTCAAAAATTAAATTCCTCATGACTTTCCTACAAAATCCTCACAGTAGAAATATGTGGCTTAGCTGAGTTAGAGTCACGCATATGTGAAAATACAGTGTGACACAAATGCATACAATGGCAACAGTTCCAGCTTCTTTGGCTTGCCTTTATTTTCAGCTTGTACCACCATGTTTAAAGGTGTAATTATGCTAACAAACATACATTTTTTTCTAACTTATCTTGTAGGTCGGTCTTCATTCAGGCTGCTGTGGAGTCCCCCAGCTTTCTTCTCACTCCCTGCTTAACTCAGAAAATGTCCTAAACTTTCACACTGCCACCTCTGGCTAACTGACTTCTGTCTCCTCTCATCGTCAAAGTGGCTCCGCAGAGAAGCTCCTCCCTCTCTGCTGCCTGCTAGAAGCAGAGTCAGGCAAAGTTCCTCTCTTTTGTGTTTGGACCAGATGAAGAAAAGTTGAGTTGGTTGATTGCAACATTTTCAGAAAAATACCTTTTTGCTGGAACACACTGCTTAGCTAAAGCTTTTCATGAGGACACAATAAATTCACTTTCTTTTTTCTTGTGAGAATTCTCAGAGCACTGTTTTGTTACTGATTTTTATTTGAAATCTAGAGAGAGAGAGAGTCAGAGGCTGGGAGAGAGAAGCATGATAATACAAAAACCTCACCTTTTCAATCAAAAGACAGATATTCCACGAAAACACCAGAAACTATCTGGGTTTTGTTCTGATGTAGAAAATACCCAGGAAATGAAAAGGCATTCTGCCCAGTTCTGACCCGTTGTGAAGAATACAGCTGATTCAGGAAACAGCCAGACTTCTCTCAGGACATTTTTTTGTTGCTGTTAATCTCAGAAGTATTTTAATTCGGCTCCTCGCTTTTGCACCCCTGCTTGAGCAACTGTCTGCAGGCCCTTGCTGCAGTGTGGTTTTTCCCTTTAGAGTAAGCTAAAATTGGTCATTTAATGAAGCTCATCAATCTCTACTTTACCTACCAGATGGAGTGCCTAAAGGCTTTGTGCTTGGCCATTACTTGTATTTCCCTTTATCCACTTTATCTCTCATTACTGGGAGAATTTACTCACAACTGGAACATGCTGGCTGTTTATCACGTATGCAAACAGCAAGACCCTGCTCACCGCTGTGCAGGGTGCCCCATGCTGATCCCCACAACACTGCTTGCAGCCCTCAGCCCTTTTCCCCTTTCATCACAGTCTACATTTTACTGTATTTTTCTGATCTTAACAGACCAAGAAAGCTGAATTTTGACGTTTAACTTCTGTTGCCTTTGCTTTATTCCAGTACATTTTCAGGCTCTGATTTTACAAGAAAATTTTCTCTACTAAAAAGATAAGCCTAGATTTGTATTTACATGAATTAGCAACCAGGAAATGATCTGCTTTCACAGTTTTATGACATCTCCCTTTCACCATTACAATACAGTACCCACAGGGCCTTCCCAAATGACCAGCTGTACAAGCAATGGCAGATAGTGTGTAAAATGCTCCTGCCAACTGCTCCATGTACTCAACAGAGCTGTAAAATGATGTCAGAGATGAATGAAAGCAGTGCTGAGTGATTCGGTGGAATTTTTTGCCTTCCTCTCAAAAAGGTCAGAGACGAAAAGTCTAAAAATGGTATGTCTATTTTTTATCTGTCCTATCTTCTAATATTTTGGGATTTCATAAAAAACTTCTTAAGTTTTGTGTGGTAGGAGGTGATTAAATGAGCACTGGGGTAGGTAAATCAATAACGACACTTCACCCTGGTTGCAGAGAGCTGATGTACACACTGAACAAATATTGACATGAAAAGAAACTCAAAGGTTTGTGTGCAGCTGGGATGTATTTATAGCCCGGTTTTGTAACAAAATGAGACTAAAGTAGAGTCAGTCTGTGTGTCTAGTCATACGTCTGTCAGTCCCTCCCCTAACAATTTCTGAACCAGTCAATGAAAAGTTTGCAGTCTTGCTTGAAAAGACAATTAGGATATTGAAGGTCCTGTAAGCTTTAGCAGAAAATCAGTATCTGGGTAAAGACTGAAAGAGAAGTCCCTGGTCCCCGAGGAAAGGCAGGCAGAAATGCTGCCTTTACACAAGGTGGTCAGGAGCATGTCCCAGCCAGTCATCATTGTGGATGAATTTCTGTCAGCCTCAGCATGGCTGCTTCCCATAGCATAAGGGACATGTCCACTTGCTGGCAGGGGAACAAGCTGAGGTGTTTGCAAAGTAGCAGAAGGTAGGAGAAATGCTGATTCAGCTCTGGCACAGTACTGCTTTATGGACATCCTAAATCAGAATATGTGGCTTTTGGACAGTTGATCTAAAACACTTGCCCATGTTTTTAGTTCCAGGCATGAAGCCTAAATCATGAACTAAATGTGAGTTTCTCATCTAAGATTTTCCTTGACCATCTATTTCCCTCAAACAGGTACTGCCTCACAAAAATGTAGTGTGATATGCTTAGCATGTGGGTTTTAGTCTTTGTTGCCATGAAGGCATAGAACTTGCCAGAAAATTGACCTGTTGTCACTAAGTAGCTTTCTAAAGTTAATGATTAAATTTAAAATAACTACACTGCTAGTCGTTCAGGGCTCTACAGCGTTTCCATAGCACTGCAATGCTGCCATCATTTTGAAATAGCCTTCCTTAGGAAATGCAACTGCTGTCTTTACATCAATGGGATACCACGTAGCCAAATACTGGCAACATTTTGAGGTCTGTTAACTCGTTAATTATCCATCACTTAAGCATAAATGTTCTGGCAACACATTTATTCAACTATTTCTGGCTCCCAAAGTTTCCACACGGCTCCTCCAGGGTTGCCAAAATATTTACCCTACCATATACACTCCCTGACAGCATTATTTCACACAATAAAAAATTTATTTCGCACAATAAAGAATGCAGTACCCCTCCCTGAAAAAAAGTCCAAGCCAAGAAGAAAATCGGTTGTACAATGAATTTACTTGTAAATCAAGTAAAATGAGAAATATCCCAGATTTTGTTTACTGCTTGGACTGTCACAGAGTCCCGGGTACTTGTGTTGGGTCTTCAGTAACGCCTTCTTAGCATGCGACGACCCAAAACTCGACCACAGTAGACATTCTACAATGTCCTCTAAGTGTAACGATGAGACATATAACATTGTATAAAGGAAATGTGTTTGGTTGAGAAACATAAAATGAATCAGAGTTGCATCCTAGATCATTATTTTTCAAGTCCTCTTGTTCTTATATTTTGCCCTAATCCTAAATCGACACTTGTACTGTCACTAAGGTAATTACTGTAGGAATCTGTGAGCAGTGGTATTGTCACGGTTTAAAGCAGACCATCAATAAACTGAGTGACAGATGCTCTCTATTAATCCCCACCCTCCCACCAGAGGAAAGGAAAAGGAGGAAGAGAGACTTGCAAATTGAATATAAGAAGTTTTATTAATAATACTAATAATACTAACAATATTAATAATAAGAGAAATAATGGAAAATATGAAAAACCAATACTGAGTTTCCTGGAGTTGGGTGCCGGGGCGCTGGCATCCCACCAGCAGCTGCCAGGCAGCAACAGGAAGTCCTGGACTGGCTTCGGCAGCAGGCAGGAACTGGACTCAGGGATGCATGGATCGGAATCTGGATCAGGATTGCAGGTAGAAAAATGAGCAGGGTCCTCTTCAGAAGGAGGCCCAGGACAAAGAGGGAGCGACCCTCATCATCCCCCAGCTTTAAACTGAGTATGACGTGCATGCCATGGAATACCTTGTTGGTCAATATCGGGTCACCTGTCCTGTCTGCCCCTCTCTGCAAGTACGACTCCTTCCGACTCCTCACTTGTGGGACCTAAGAGATCCGTTGGTGACCTTGTTTGCTATAGTGATAATTATAAACAGGGGCCTTCTTCTGCGTTCCTTTCCTACTGTTAGCTCAGTGTAAACATTAGGTGTTACCAGCTTTGGAGTGGACAGTGTTTGTAAAATATGCAGCCAGCTTCAGAAAAATGCAGTTACTTAGAAGAACTTAGCTGTAAGGAAGATTCACTAAAAGAAAATCAGTTCTGTTTTAACCAAAAGCAGAACAGGTATGTAGCAAACTGATACATAAAAACGTCAATTTTGTGGCATGACACTGCTCTTCTTTTTCAGGGATATTGGAAATGGATATGAGAAGGAGTGTCAAAAATAAAGAAAGATAGTCTTCATTCCTGTAATCATGTTGAAATAACTCTTCAAGTGTTACTACCACTCTTACCAAATCCCGTAGCAGAGTGGACTTGAGCTTCCCATTTTTTTTAAAAAGCAGATAACACTTAGGGATAAAAACATCTTACTTCTCTGCAAAACATTTTTCCTATAACAAGAAACTTGAAGTAAGTACCAGAGCAGTAACAATAAAAATGATTGATTGATTAAAATACTCATTTACTGCCCAAGCTATTGAGAAGAAGAAGTGGTCATATTTTGAATACGTAATCATGTGTTAGGAAAAGTATAAATGAAACAGCAACACCGATCCCTCAGTCAGTGCATGAACATGTGCCCATATTGAGTGAATAATATTGATCAGCAGGGAAGCCAAGGATGCTCAGTGCTTTTAAGAGGTGTTTTCTCCCTGTCAGCCTCCACGTGCGTTCAGGAAGCTCACACGTTCATAGAATCATAGGTTGGAAAAGACCTCTAAGATCTTCAAGTCCAACCATCAACCCAACACCACCATGTTTACTAAACTGTGTCCTGAAGTGCCACATCTACATGTGTTTTTTGAACACCTCCAGGAAAGGGGACTTAGCCACCTCCTTGGGCAGCATGTGCCAATGCCTGACCACTCTCTCAGTAAAGAAATTTTTCCCAATATCTAACCTAAACCTCTTGTCATATTGCTAGTTACCTAGGAGAAGAGACCAACACCCGCCTCACTACAACCTCCTTTCAGGTAGCTGTAGAGAGCAATAAGGTCCTTCCTCAGCCTCCTCTTCTCCAGACTAAACAACCCCAGTTCCCTCAGCTGCTCCACTTAAGACTTGTCTTCTAGACCCTTCACCAGCCTAGCTGCTCTTATCTGGACACACTCCAGCACCTCAATGTCCTTGTAGTGAGGGGCCCAAAACTGAACACAGTACGCCAGGTGCGGCCTCACCAGTACAGGGACACGATCACCTCCCTACTCCTGCTGGCCACACTATTCCTGATACAAGCCAGGATGCCATTGGCCTTTTTGGCCACCTGGGCACACTGCTGGCTCATGTTCAGCTGGCTGTCAACCAACACCCCAAGATGCTTTTCCGCTGGACAGATTTCCAGCCACTCTTCCCCAAGCCTGTAGCATTGCATGGGGTTGTAAATACAGAAAGTCCACAGTTACTGACAAGTACTTTGGAAAATCTGGCTATTAATCTTGACTACACATCATTATCAGAGATGAAAGAACTCCTGCTATTTTGTATAAAAGCATATGAAGTTAACAAAAGGATTAGCTTAACCTCCAGAGTGTGAATGCAGTAAACACTGACAGCTAGGATGCCTAGCCAGAATGGACAAAACTCTTTGCACGGGTACTGAGCTGGGTGGAGTGACACTCAGGCTGGTTGTGTGAAGACCCCTGGCTACACCACAGTCACTAATTTTTTTGATATGAGAGTTGGGAGGCAGTGTCACTGGAGGCAGCCCCATAATTAGCTGAGGCTTTTACACTGCCCCCAAAGCCATTAAAATGCTCTTAGTCCCAGTCGGCTCAGGGAGCTCAGCAACTATTATGACGCTCTCCAGAGAATGATGCAAAAAGTCGAGGGCACGGAGAGCCCCAGGGCAGAATCCCTGCCTGCTTGCAGTAAAGTCTTCAGAGGTTGTTGAGAGCTAGCTGTGAGCATCGGATTATCACCATCTGATCAGCAACTGCATTGTAGAGTGGTAGTGCTTGAATTCACCACACTGGAAACTACAAAGAAGGTACGGGAAAACAATGGAAATCCTGTTGCAAAGGATCAGGGGTTTGCTAATTTAAGATAATGCTGTGCCATTGCCTCCTACACAACCCATAGTGGGCTGCATTCTCTCGCGAAGGGACATAAGGTTGCAGGAATGTTTCAAGCACCCTCGACACCCCTGTGTCAGAGGATCCTTAAGGGACAGATAAGGCTTGCTTAACTTTCCTAGCAAACTGAAATATCTTCTGGTGGTTCCCAGGGCTAGCAGACAGCTGAATGACATCTGAAGTCCCCATTCTGCAGGGGCCATGTTGAAAGCTGGAATATACTTCATAGTGAGCTTGTGTGGAAATGAAGAACACTGAAGTGGCTGTTTAAGAGCAAAGCACTAGGTTTGTTTTGTAACTGGGGACTAGAGTCTAATGAATTTCATAACACATGAGGGAGATTGTGGTGACTCACACTCGGAGTGTGTATTTGTGCCTAAATTACATAAACATGGTAGGATGTCCATATGGCTGAGTTAGAAAGAGCTGTTTAGCAACTGAATGCATAAATGAGGTGCCCCAATGGCAGTCTTCACAGATTATTGTACTGATCTGCTGCCTAATGACTTGGCTGGGTCTTCCCTACTGCAACAAGCCCAAAAGGGAAAAGTTACATTCAATCTTTTCTTTCTTGTTTCTATCTCCAAGATGCAGCCTTAACAACGTTAGCATTTTCTTTGGGAACAGCACTGTTTTTCAGGGGCTTGTCCTTTCTGCAACATATCCCTCGGCCAACAGATGGACTTTTCATTTTTTATAGTGTCTGAGGCTGCAATCGGAAGGTATTCAGAGGGTGAATTTTAGCAGGGAAATCAGTGCTACGCACCTGTGAACCTTCTAGGTTGTCCTGGTTTTGGCTGGGGTAGAGTTAATTTTCCTCCCAGTAGCTGCTGTGTTTTGCATTTAGTACGAGAAGAATGTTGATAACACTGATGTTTTCAGTTGTTGCTATGAAACCAAGGACTTTTTCCAGTCTCCTGTATTCAGCTAATGAGCAGGTGTGCAGGAGCTGGGAGGGAGCACAGTCAGGCAGCCAGCCAAGCTGGCCAGTGGAAATATTGTTAGGACCATTACACCTGATGCTTGAGGGCACTACCTCCTCACCTTCCTGTCTCATGCACTGCTGAGTGTTAGTGTTTACACAGCACGAAGTTATCGTATTTATGTTGCGTGTGGTTAGTCATTTATTCTAATGATCTCTTTGTTCTTTAGGAGGTCTGTTTAAAGTAGATCACCCTTTACTTTTGCCATTAAAAGAATAATATTGAACTCAGTATAAAAGTATCGTGAGAATTTCAGGCTCCAAATAGTTCACCTTTCTCTTCCGAATGATTAATCTTCATCTAGTGAGTCTGCCCGCATGTTAATTCCTACAGGTGTAAGTGTATATCTGCATGTGGAAGACCATCATTTTGTACCTTTGCTTCAGTGAAAGCCATTTTTTTAAACAGAAATATAGCTTCATCTGTGACTTCAATCTTCACTTTCTTACAAAACAGTGCTTATATTGGCTTATTTTTTTTCCCAACAAAACAGGAGTTTAAAAGGGAGTTTTCTTTCAGTGTGTTGATAGTTGGGGACTGGGGAGAGAGCTGTCTACAGGGTTATTTTGGTGTTTCCTCTCTGTAGTTAATGAACGTTGAGGATTCAACTACCATAACACCTTTAGCATATACCTGTTGTTGGAAGACAACACAGCTCTTTCAGTTAATCAAAAGTGTCACAATCAACCAATTCTTCACTGATGAAAACATGATTTTCTACTTGACAGGGTGGATTTCTGCCCTGAATAGTAGGATTGGTAGTAAAGCACTCTCAGAAAAGACTGTGGAAATTAAAGAATATACTTGCACTTCCTGAATTTCCAACTACAGAAATGCTTTTGAAATGGATTTTTCCAGATTTTGCATGGTTTGGACTACAGTGACGTTCAGCATATCACTTCCTAGACTCCTCTAAAGTCACTACAGCAGATGCTTACTGGAAGACTGTCCTTGAAGGCAATTTAACAGCTGGAAACATAGTGGAAGAACCTGTCCCTCGTGAGCAGAAAGCTCTCAGCAAAGAGAATTTAAAGCAATTTTTCAGCTTCTCAGTGGTTCAGCTGTGAGCATGTTCTGGGGGCGTAATGGGATGTTATATTTGTATTATCTAAATGACACTCATAGCCAGAGAAAACAGTTGCTGCAGCTGCCAGGAGCCTTTCTGGACACTTCATGGTGGCACTCAGCTCTCCCTGTGGGGCACAATGACCGTCATGGCTGGCCTTTCTCCTTGGGGTCAGGGCAGCTGTGCACTACCTCTCCCTCTGGAAACCTATCAGTTCCCAAATCAGCACCAGATATTTACTGCATGAGGTGAGGCGTCTGAAATAATTTTACTTGTTAATCTGGGCTCCATTTTACATTTATTGAAAAATGCTGTTAAATTTTGTTAAGTAACATTCCCTCTTTAATTTTTTTGTAGGAGTGTTTGTAACCTGGACATTGATCTAGCAATTTCCAGCTAGCAAAATGCTTTTTTGTTGTTGTCTTGGACTAGAAGAACTTGCATTTTCTGTTAATTGGGGATTTATATTTTCATAAATAATAGGCTTCTATTTTTAAAGACTGAACATAAAACCACTTCCATGTAGGTATAAGCCTGTGTTTGAATTTCCTGTACGCAATTGAAGTGTTGAGTTTGGCGATACGACACAGACAGAGAAGGAGTTCAGTTGCCAAAATGAGGAGCATGGCAGAATTATAATATAAGAAGTCTTGCTAGGCTTGGTATTTTTCTCTTGAATCTGAGGTGTCACTGATAAAGTATCTTGGCTAACTCAGCAATTAGTGGTCTTTCAGAATTACCTTGTCTTAATGGGGAAAGCCCTGTACACTCCACCCATGACCTGGTTAATTGAAGTCTGTGACGAAAATTGTCCATACTTGTCTGAATAAAGGAACATGTCTGAAAGACTTCATGCTCTGCAGTAGAATTTACAATGTTTTCTGAGTTGACTGAGTTTCAGGCAGGACAATGACAAGACCCATGCCAGATTAAGGGAAGGACCACAGAACATGGTGCAGCTGAAGCCTGTTTACTGAGAGGATTTACTGCCTGACTTGATATTCTGGGGAAGTGAAATGGCAATGCCAGGTTGTCACATGATTAAGGTCAGCAAGAAAACTAAGTGCTGACAGATAGATTACTTATTCTACCTAGAACATGGACGAAGGAGGTCATGCTGGCACTTCTCTTTCTGAGGTGCTGGGGACACTTGTCTGAGAAGCAAGAAATTTGATCCCGTTGCAGTCCTAGAGAGGAGGACAAAAGTTATGAACCTATAGATCCTACCAAGAACTGGACCCTGGGGTCCTTGCAGTGTTCTGGCAGGAGGCACCTTCTGTTCCTCTGTGCAAAGCTTGCTCAGTGTAAGCAGGAACAGGAATCCTGGGGAGAGTGAGAAAGAGAAGGACTGGGAAATGAGGGACTCTGCTACCTGTCCTGCCCGTTTTTTGGGGGTTTATATTATATAGCCACTGGTAAAATCACAGAAGAACCAGAGGGGCAAGGAACTCTTCCTGTGTGGGAGTCCATTTGCCAAGGTACGAAACTGTGCTTCTGCTGAGAGCTCCTCTCTGATTTTGGGCTGCTCTGCAGGAGTAGTGCAGCTGCAACAAAAAGTACGAGAAAGGTCTCCCTTTGTCTGATGTGTCAATGGGCAATTAGGACAGTCTCCTGCGAACTGACTGGGGACAGAGGACCTGAGTCCCACTTTATTTCTGGGCCCATTAAACGTCACTCCTCACATGCTCTTTCCTTTAAATGATGGTGAGCAGGACTGCTGAATCCTGTGCTTCAACATCAGCACTCAGAATACACCAAATATTTTGGGATGTTCTGGGGATATAACTTAAAAACATCATCTGGTTTGTGAATCACAAATAGGTTTCATTTGGCAAAACAACAGATTCTTTTTGCATGTGTGAAAGCATGGCTTTACAGACAGAAAGCAGTTTTCACCGAAAAACGCAAATACATGTATTGATTCAAGAATCTGAAAGAGTTAAGTAGGAATTTTCTAGTTTGCTTCTCCGAATTTAGATATCTAGCTGGAGGTTAGGCACATAAGCAGTATTTTGGACCATGTAACTTGGTTTTGGTTTCTTTTTATTGGAAAAAAAATTACGTGATTTAAAAAAGTTGTTCACCTGCTGTGAATCACTTTTGCTGCTCAATTCTCAAGCTGCCTACAAGATGAAAAAGCAGTTGACAGCTTTCTATTGTCAATAAATAAGCATTGCATATTATTGTTTGATGTAAATGGAAATAGAACGGAGATCGGTTATTGCAAAGCCACTAGAACACACAGTGGTACAGACAATCTAAGACGGGTTTCTGGCATAAGCAATTGCAGGTTTCAAAATTACGTCCAAACAGGTAACTTCTCAGAGAATAATTCGCAGTACGGAGTGTACTTAGTGTAGTACATTCATTGCTTACCTGTTTCTGAGATCTTAATAATTAGAACTAGGAAAGGAATGATACTGCCTTTCATTTAAGGTACTTTTATTAAGGGAGAGGCATGAGAAAGATAGCGTTTTAAAGTTCTAGATTAAAAATAGCCAAGGGCATTTTTGAATAACGTATCTTTTGTGATTATAAGTAGAAACCATAATGAGGTGACAGAAATATCTTGGTATTGATTAGATAATCATAACAAATTCATATTTAATTTGGCGCGTACTTTAGACACCCAAAGCCTTTTTCTGGGAACAAAACATTTTTTATAGTTCTGTACTAATTTTAGGGTTTTAAAGGTGACAAAGTACTTTAAAAATAACCATTCATTGTTACTAAGCAGCAGTTGAGAAAAAATAATTGGTGTCATAGTTGTGTGCTTTGCTCTGCTGGTTTGCGTTGGTGTGATGTGGCTTGAAAGAAAAGTCATAGATTGGTTGGAAAGAGACAAATAAGAAGGGCATAAATATATATTAGTTACCATACTTACAATATTTTCCTTATAAGAAAGAACTCTGCATGCAGCAGATGACAGTTTAATGAGTGCATATTTGTCTTTAAAACCACAATTTGTTTAGTGGTCGTACAGAAATGGTTATATTTAGACCTGTCACCTTTGTTGTAATTTCATTTGCTAATTTTTCAGTCAATAATTTCAAAAACAAATCTAGTGATATCTTTTACAAGTTATGAAAAAGTTTCATTATTAACCAAGCAGAACATGGTGGTATAAGTCTGGAGAAGAATTTCAGCAATTATTATGTTTTATTAGGATTTATGATGTTTTGGCATATAAAACTGTAAAGGAAATAAAAAATACAAAAATAAAAATCATAAAAGTCTTCATATGTTCCAATGAACAAGTGAGATGGAGCTAAGCCCTGGATTTTAGAGAGCCAGACTAACTTCCTTTAATGGTCACTTTAGGGTTTTGGAATTTTTTTTCCATGACAGTTAAGCAATGAAAAATTAGGGTCATATAAAATAAAGACACTTTTGGTATTATCATAAAATAGTATTTTTGGAAACACTCATGAATTCCCTGGCACAGAAAAAAACTACCCTCATTTTTCATATCATCCTAGCACACAGAAAAAAATGACCAAAATGGAATAAAATAGTAACCTTGTACAGGAAAACTTCCACAAAAAGAAAATGTTTGTATTCTCTTTAAGTATTGGGATATATATTACATATATAGATTAAAAATAAACCATAATTAATGTAAAGACCATAATTAATGTCTAGGCAAAGAGAGCTTTTCTTAAAATGGACAGCTAAAGAACAAACCAGAATGAAGTAAAATGGTACTGAAGAGAAAAACACAAAGAAAGAACACATTCTGTCCTTCCTGTTTCTTTTACACCTCCTCTTATGCATATATGCTGTAGATCCTTTACACTTCTCTCTTAGTTTCTCAGCTTCCTGGTGCTGTAGCTGGCTGTGGAAATATAGCTAGAAAGCTGTGTTTCAGCTTTACTTCAAGAGCCTGACAGAGCCTATGTTTGTCATTTAAATATCTCCATTGCGTGCTGCCAGTGGGAAGAAATTAATCTTTTAGATAACATCGTACAGCTCAGCTAGGCACTGGAGAGAGAGGCAAGGACTTCACTTGGAAGAAGTTTATTATTTACATAGAGCTGCAGGTGCACATAGTCTTATGCACTAAATCAGCAGCACCAGCTGATTGTGTGTCTTGCTTCAAAGGGCTGCTACAGCTGTGAAGATCTCCAAACAACGGCTGGTTCAGGAAAGAAGAAATTCATCACTGCCTGGATCTCCTATTGGGGTGACAGAGGAGGCCGGATGGAGGGCACAGGAGGTGCTGATCGGTGAAATGTGCTCAAACACCAACTCCTGCTGCTGCTTTTAAGGTACAGGATTACACATCTCTGATGAAATCTGGAGGAAGCTCGAGCAGGAGAGGATTTCTGCCGCCATCAGATTGCCCCCCTGCAGCTATTACTAGTTTGGTATTAATTCACTAAAACCATGACAGTAGCCTGGCTTGAAGTGTGGGTTAAAGATGTTCATCTACAATGAGGTAAGGGAGCAGCAGAGAGCTAATAAGGAACTAATGAGCTAAATAATGAACTAGTCATGCTGTGACCTTCTGAACAGCAAGAATAAGGTCAATGTGTCTGTGCTGAAGGAAGTAGCTGGGCTAGCCATATGATTTCAGCAGATCCCTAGCCTCTGTGAGTGGTGATGCCTTCTTGATCCATCATCCTTGCACATCCTCATTTAGTAGATGTTGATGCAATATAAATTTGGCTTCTTGCAGTGAATTTGGAGAATACGTCCTCCACCTGCAATTTTTCACCAGGGCAAATGATACTAAGTGATGATGGGTATAAGCAGGTAGACGTAACTGTTGAAGATTTAGTAGTAGATGTCCCCAGATTGGGATGAAGTGTGCAGGTCTGTACTGTTCAGCTGTGCTGTAATCCACCTGTAGTCATTCGAGTCAATCTTTCAAGTTAGCAATTTAGAATTGTCAATAATCTGTGAAACGAGGAATATCTCACCATTAAACCTGACGTGGTGGCTGATTTTCTGTGGGGTACCTGGAAAATCACTAGAAGTTGGCTTTTTAGAGGTGCTCAGCTGCCTAAAGTCCTCAGAAGTCTGACTATATCATATTGAATTTGCCATAGCGGTCCCTTTCTTCCAAATGCCTTGTACAGTGACTAAAATAGTCCAGTGTGCAGCAGGATGCTGTACGAGTGTTCCTCAGATCACTATAAGAGAACTAAAAGGCTCCCTGACTGGAACTACCAGTCCTTTACAGTTCATCCAACATATAAAGTCATAGGTATAGTTGTGTGCACCTGATTTTAGAAGGGCTGATGACCAACACCACCACCGGATTCAGGAGGGACTACAGATTCTTGTAGCTTTTGAAATAAGCTCAGATCCTTGCGTGTCAGGCAAGAAAAACCAGTCACTCTGAAAACATATTTTTGAGGCTTTTTTCTTCTACATAAGTAAACATATCTCAATTATCTCACACATGTACTGCAGGGATTAGTTACCACTTCACAGAAAGCTCTCTGAAAACCTCATACCAGTCTCAATACTAGTACTGCAAGTGTTGTTATACAGTGACTGCGATGATAGCTTAATTGGTTATAGATATCTGTAGTCTGTGACAATTTAACAGGGTGATGGTAACCTTCTCCATTGTCCACCATCCTGAGCATCACTTGCTGCTCCAGGCGTGCTCGGTGGCTGTGGCAGCTTCCGCACTGCTCACAGGTGTTACACCACCTTCCCCTGTACTGAACGCTGAATTTTTCATGACACACACTGTACTTAGTTCAAGGTTATAGTTATACTTAGTTATAAAGTTACTTCAATTTTCTGGAGTCACTGCTACAGTTACCACTCTGTTTTCAAGTTTCATAAAGTAATTTGTTTGGGACTAATTCAAAGACTCTTAAATTATCAATCCCTGTTTGAAGCTCAATTTTTGTTTCCTTCACATGACAAAAAAAGCAGAAAGTTTGTTATTATTTTCCTTCAAGTATACCATTGAAAACTCAAACAGCTTGAGATCTCTGTAGTATTATACCATGGCGTGGGCAAATGAGAAAGCATCTAGTTTCTCTCTCAATGAAGAAAACATTTTTGTAGCAGTCAGGTTTTACAGATGAAATGTAATTAGAGACATGCTATTCATTCTATAGTGCAGAAAGCTGTCATTACTTGAATATTTACAGTTCTGTAAATGAGTTGCAAAAATCTGCTGGAAAACAGAGTACAGTAAATGCGTTATGCTGTTACAGAAGCATGGCCAGCAGATCGAGGCGGGGGATTCTGCCCCTCTGCTCTGTTCTTCTGAGACCTCACCTGTAGTTCTGCGTCCAGCTCTGAGCCCCCAGCACAGGAAAGACATGGACCTGTTGGAGCGGGTCCAGAGAAGGGCCACAAAAATGATCCGAGGGCTGGAGAACCTCTCCTATGAGAAAAGGCTGAGAGAGCTGGGGTTTTTCAGCCTGGAGAAGAGAAGGCTCTGGGGAGACCTTATTGTGGCCTTTCAGTGCTTACAGGGGGCTTATAAGAAAGATGGGGACAGACCTTTTAGCAGGGCCAGTAGTGAGAAGACGTGGGGTAATAGTTTTAAACTAAAAGAGGGTGGATTTAGACTGGATATAAGGAAGAATTTTTTTACGATTCTCTGATTCTCTGATACTATGACTCTATTCTGTTATTCTATGGTTACACGCAGTTAAGAAGGCAATTACTTTGACTCCACAATGAGTCCTTAACAACCCAAGATTTTGTTCACCAGCAGAATTAAACGGAGGGCAGATAGAAGCACTGTATAGGTAGGGATCTTGGCCTTGCATCCTTTGCTGATGCTTCAATGTGGTCTACTATACTCCACACAGGCAAGTCCTTGACAACTGTTTCTGTGGTTCAGTTAGTTCTCTATGTCCAAAACAGCAGTGTGGCTACACTCTGCTACATTACCACAATGGATTTGCAACTCTTTGGGGTCAGTGGAATGATTTCAGTTTCGTATATAATGGACGTGAAGCTAGGTACACCACCAAGTTTTGCCAGCAACCTGTGTTTTAATAGTACCTATAAATTTACCAGCTACTAAGAAAACATCATAAAAGTTCAGAGGGAGCTGAAGGATATTTGAAGCCCAAGTTGCATCTGTTGCTTAACACAGAAATGAGACACACTAATTAGCACTATCATGGCTCTGTACAAAGCACCATTTCCAGCTCCTGTTACGTTGCTGAGGGGTTGGGGGAGGGGAAGCTGTTTCCCGAGTAGAAAGAATATGTAGCCAGAAAGCTGTTCTCCAGTCTCCTATAGGAAATAGCATTTTGCATTTGTCTGGGAGAGTAGCACACTTTGAGTTGCTGCAGGAGTGATGATTTGGATGTCAACTTTCATATGCTCTCCCTTCATCAGAGACTGAATGGGTACAAAGCAAGGACTAAGTTTACCGTATAAGGAGTCTATTTATCTGTTTGAACTTGGTTTTAGCCATGTAATTGCATTCCAGAAGTAATTAAGGAAAGTAACATCCTTTCAGTATCAAAGAGTAAAGACACATGCCACATTTGGGATTTTGGAAAAGAAACTCCTTTGTAGGACCTTTTTCCCAAGTGAGGTTTTGTTACTCAGAGGTTTACTACTACATGTGGAAGTGGCCATCAGAGACTGCAGCCTTAATGGCAGCCTAGAGCTTAGAGAACGATGCATGAAGGGCAGCAAATCAACATTTCCTTCATGATTAGTTTAGCATTACTAGAAGAGAGCCCTGGCGCTATCTGTCTTCCAGCTGCCAAGAGCACATTTACTGTTCTGTCATGGATTTTCCAAGCTGCACAAATATGCTCATCAAAGGCTGGGGCAAAATTGTTTGCCATCCCCATCAATCTGAAATCAGTTAGATGTGTTTTTGTAAAGTGAAGCTGCTCATTATCATTTTCACTGGTGGAGACTGACAATGTGTGACAGTTTGTTGTGATTAAGAGATACAAGTTGGAGAGAAATCAAGGCTGTAAAATATTTCAAGTCAGCACTAGAAATGTGAAAAAGCCTTTAAGCAATTGTCAAGAAATAACATTGGAGAGTCTCAAACTTTGTTCTGGATTTCAGCATCTGGAGGGCATATCACTGTTTACGTTTCTAGGGGAGAATAAAAACTTGGGCTCTCTGCTGCTGTGCTGAAGATGTATGCTAAATAGTTCAAGATATTTAGCGGTTCTTGCATTTTGGTAGTAGCACAGGTTATGTTGCTCATTTGCATTTGTTTTCCTTAAAGTTGTCCTTTGAAGAAAAATATCCATGATCTAATGCTTTGTGCTGTAGAAGGACGGTTTGCAAGGCTCCCACGTTCTGCCAAATATGCTGTAGAAAGGACTGAGAGAATTTTGTGTATGAACTTGGAAGTGCATCAGATCGCTTTTCTTTATGTATCTGTTTCTTCAGCTGAAATGCCGGAAACTATCCCTTTCACTGTTTCCTGAACGTAAAGGACAGTTCAAGCGTTTGTTCATATCTTCAGAGTGCTCCATTGCCCTGATGCTGTGCTATTTGACCTTCGATTTTACTGAAATAATGTCAGTCTTCTGAGTCTTTGACTTCACGCATTTGTAATTCAGCCCTGGAAGAGGTCAGAACTGCATTATACCTCAGAGCCCTCAGTCATTTGAGTTGACTTGAGAACAGACAAATCTAAGTGCAGTTCCAAGAATCAATTTTAAGCAAATCAGAGGGGTTTTTTTGGTGATGTGATGTTAAATTTCCCCTAATTCCCCTCTGCCTTTCTGGCAAGTTATGTCAGGCCCCTTGAGGAAGGCTTCCAGACAATATTTTCTGCTTGGTGCTGGCCATGTGTCACCACTGGAGTGTGAATGGTCTACCTGGGGCAGCCAGTGTTGGCAAGGAAAACCTACTTTCATCCACATTGGAATAAAAATACATTTAAATGAATACTAAAGCCAAAAAAATCAACAAGCGATTCTCCTTGACATTCAGCTAAACTGGGCCCTGAATTAGCTCCTGAGGGTAAGAAGTATGATTGAGTTTAGACCCAAAGCCATTGATCCTAAAGATTTTACGGTAAACAATTTTTCATGGTGGTGCTAATAATGCCTCTGTCTGTTGCATCAGGACCTGTGAAATGAATTGATAGTGTTGAATCCAGTTCCTTCAGGAGTGTTTGCTTTCTTTCCCAAACTCTTTGTCTGCCCCCTAGTATTAAAATCTATATGAAACTGAGAGGTAGTGTGAAGAAAAGTAGATTGAAAGACATTAGATAGAAAACTCAACATTTTTTAAAGGACTTGCCATTAGGTTTTGGAACAAGCTATTTGGTATAGCAGATGAATCATGATCCCTGGAGAGTTTCAAAGATAGCTGAGATCTTCAGTCACCTATTTATCCCGCCTAATTAATCCCACTCCATTTAACCCAGGCAGGAGCTTAGTCATCCTAGGTTTTCTGCAAAGTCAATGGAGAGAGACAGGGATTTTTCTGAAGGTGATTCAACCTACCTGAACAGAACTTTCTGAATTCAGGAGAAGGTCTTTTTGAAATTGAAATTTTTAGCCATAGTTTATAATTATTACACCATTAAAAATAACTCACACTACTGGTGATTTGAGACAAGAACAGGAGGTCACCTTAGTTTTCTGTTAACACACCTGGTTTCATATTTTCAAATCAATCAATGGGCGCTCTACTTAAGTATGAATTAAAGACAACATCCCACATTAATTGAAGTCCAGATGTTCAGAGGCATTTAAATGGCTCATTTCTGTTGAAATCAATAACTTCTGAAGTTCTGTACCTTTGTGATTAACTAGTTCTATAAAAATCAACCTTTATTTGATGGCCTATTACATTTTATCGACATATAGGCTATTGTACGAATAATAGAAGTCTTTGTCACATTATTTGTATCCTTCCTCTGTGACCAGAAGTCAAATATAATCAGCACAAACATGTTGCTTACCATTTCATTTCCTATTAGAGAAAGGGTTGTTGCTCTGAATGAGGCCACCTGGACAGTCAAGTTCTCATCATACAATATATTTCACCTTGAGCAGGCTCTTGTGAAAGCCTCAGCAAGTCATTTGGATGTTGGCAGACTACTGTGTTCAGTGCCAGCTAGACAGTCTGTATGGCATGTCTTTGATTTTTGGTTTACTTTATTCAGCATCAGTATAACTTCATTATCTTTTGATTAATCTCCCCACTTTTCTGGTTGAAGAGATCACCAAGCAAACCCTTGTGCCTGTCTGCTGGCTTATACTTCAACATCTTAAAAAAGCATTGACACTGGGAATTTGCCAGTGTGTAGAACTATTCTGTCAAGAAGTTTAACATGAAAGGAGACAGAACAATGCTTGTAATCTGGAGACAATCTGCTTGCCATATAGGTCCTTACAGGTCAAACCCGGTTCTCATCATGCCTAGTTACAAGAAAAGAAGAGAAAAAGAAAAAAAAAAACCTAGAAGAAAATCATCCCAATGAATCAAATAATTATTTCTTTCTTCTGTCTTTCCTGGACAAAGTGGATAACATTCCTCAAGAAACAAATTACTTTACAGTGTCAGTGTTTTATTGGCACAATGCATGGCTTTATTTTCAAGCTTCATAGTTCTCTTGCTCTTATCATTCCTTTACATTGCCTTACTCTTATTTTCATTGCTTTATCTCAAAGCCATTACAATAAAACTCCTGAGCTGCAACTGGGAGAGATCTAAGGAAGAGCAGAAAAATACATTATTTTTTTTCAATTTGTCATTTTACCAGTGCCAGAATTTGCCAAAAAAATCCTAAGAATGCACAAGATTCTTTCGGGTTTGTTCAAAATTTAAAAAAGGGCTTTACATGTACACCTCTTTATGGTACAAAATGAGGAGGGGTGGCATGGAGTCAGCTGCATCTGTTCCCTAGTTTTGTCTGCACAACTTTTATTCAAGCTTTTGTCCCTTTTTCTCCACCACAAATCTCTTGCAAAATTCTTAGACAAGAAGACATCCTACTAATTCTCGACTTAAACTTGGGGTTATTAAAATATCTACCAAAAGCCCAGTCTCCCTTTCAATCATTTATTCACAGAATCACAGAATCACAGAATGGTAGGGGTTGGAAGGGACCTCTGTGGGTCATCTAGTCCAACCCCCCTGCCATGAAGTGGATTGAGAACTGGCTGAATGGCAGAACTCAGAGGGTTGTCGTCAGCGGAACTGAGTCTAGTTGGAGGCTGGTAACTAGCGGTGTCCCTCAGGGGTCAGTACTGGGCCCAGTCTTGTTTAACTTCTTCATCAACGACCTGGATGAAGAGTTAGAATGTACCCTCAG
>Ga0065711_1026280_pt1 | contig 81770 bp, 34 predicted proteins | sample Hoacrofraction12_FD_59098 | JGI IMG/M metagenome (GOLD analysis project Ga0065711, IMG submission 59098) | Hoatzin crop microbial communities from Cojedes, Venezuela - Epithelial fraction 12 v2 (version 2) | ecosystem: Host-associated > Birds > Digestive system > Esophagus > Crop | place...
TAGCTCTCTGCTGGACTCTCTCCAGTAGCTCCTCATCTTTCTTGAAGTGGGGAGCCCAGAACTGGACACAGTACTCCAGATGGGGCCTCACCAGGGCAGAGTAGAGGGGGAGGAGAACCTCCCTCAACCTGCTGGCCACACTCTTCTTAATGCACCCCAGTATCCCATTGGCCTTCTTGGCAACCAGGGCACACTGCTGGCTCATGGTCAACTTGTCATCCCCGTCTCCTTGTATAAAGAGCTTTCACACTTTGCCTTATAAAAAATACATCGCAGAGGCTTAACATATTTTACCTGTGTAATACTTAATCTTGTGTCTTTTATCTGGGCCTTCTGAGCATATTTGAATCCAATTTCCCTGGGAAGCATCGTGTAGGGAAGGAATTGATCTCACTTGGTGCTAATTATTTGTAGAGCAGGCTGAGAGATTTTGGATGGCTGAGACGTTCATGTTCATGGGGACAGTAGTTCTGCCTGTATTTTGCATACTGGGATGGGGAGGAGACTTTCACTGTCCTTTCAAACTACACTATGTATAAGTGGTAGCCACAATTTTATACTTCACTTTGTTGCAGTCCCACAAAACTAGTAATACAAAGGTGGAAAATATTAACACATTATTTCTGGTAAAAAAACCTGGTGTAATTTCAAGTGTGCACTGATTTTAAAAGAGGAATCATGTCTGCGCTGTTTTTATTGGGGATTACATTTTCATCTTTTATTGCCAGTAAAATTTCTCCATCTAATCACAGTATGAGGTAATGTTCCTCTAATGCTGCTAATTGGCATCATATTCAGAAGTTCTGTCAGTTTGTCCTTATCTTTCCTCCTCAGTTTGTCTCTAATGTAGATGAGTAAGCTGAGTTATGTACTGTGGTGCTTGGCTGTATTACAGTTCAGTGGTTTTAGCACATCTATTTTCTTTGAATGTAAAAGGTTAATTTCATTTCAGTGTAAATTAGATCTGGATATTGACCTTTACAACTGGAAAAACAGATAGAATCATAGTTTAATTAACCTCCCAACTAGGATACGTATTTGAAACATACTGAAGAAACCGTAAGTTTTAAGCACTACTTGAAGCCACATAGGAGAAGTGGATTGTTGACACCCAGAAAAATTAAAATTGTCCAGAATTAGATGAAATGAAAAGTTTGTTACTGAAGTGATGAAAAATACAGCTGAGTTTGGAAAGAACTAAGTTAAACCGAAATTGGAATATTGAAATTATGTCTTCATAATTTGTCTTTATTGTGAAATGGGGACAGCAAAGAAGACACTGATTTTATCTGCTTGTTTATTGACATTTTCCCTAACCTGTCCTCTCTGCCAGCTCTCTGTGGTAGCATTCCATAGCTCTTCCAAGTTAAAATAAAAGTTTTGTGGAATTAGATTGGGTGCATGTAAGTTTTAAAAGAAACTAAATTCTGGAAGTAATTGAAGAAAAAAATTAGATTTAATCCTTTTACATTGTCTGTGCTTGGTCACTCAGCATTTTTAATCAGTTAAATGCTTAATTAAAGAATCAGGACTGTAATCCGAACCTAATCCTTTCTCTGAGGATCATGCCTGTAATAATTTCTTCTTCAGTATCTCAGATTGTGAAAGCCCTGTTTTGCTTGTTTATAGTAATTATTGGCAAGAATACTGTTTCTGTACGAGGGGAAAAAATTAGTTGGAGCTAAAGATGGTTTTTTAGATCTAAAAGAGGGTCACTTTAATACCATCTGCATTTTTATAGCTGTATAAACCAATGTTTGCCAGAGGTGGGAGGCCTGGCTCAGAAAAATCTGAAAGATAACATGTTGCTAAAGATATTCTATGAGCATCATATTGCAAAGTGTGGATCACTACCTGAGATGAGTGAGAAAGATCTTCAGTGAAGCTGGTTCAAGTTGACACTGCATAAGTCACTATTTACATACCTGCTTCAGATACAGGTGGCAGAATGTTGTGTATTTTCTTAAAATAGTATAACTGTATTCGAAGTCCTTTCCAACATGGACTGCTGGAAATCTGGAATTGTACTGAAGACTAAAAATCTAGAGCATTTATCACGTTGAAGACCTGCTGTAGTGAAATGAGAGGAAGTGTGTATCTATTTAGAAAATTACAATAGTGATTTGTGTGTCATATTGTTTCACATTACGTGTTGTGACTAAGAATAGCAGGATTCCTTGGTGAGAAAGCAGAGAAAAGAATAGAATGGAATCACACATGCTTCATTGTTGCCTGCAGTAATGGGAAAAATGCAAAGAGTAAGGTATTAACTTATATGTAAGACAGTAATTAAAATGTTTCATGAATAAGAAACTAGATAATTTCAGTGGTGTTTTTAACAGCTAGAGCCTTTGAAGACAGACGTACGTAAATGCATAGAATATTGTGTGCAAATACTCACGTCAGTTATAGTGTCAGGATGTTGCTCTCAACACATTAGTCTAAATTCTATGCAGTAATTAAGAGATATTAATAAAATAAATATAGTCTATTCTATGTTCTGGTAGGTAGTTATTTATAGCCACTCTGGGAAAGTTTGAATTATTGTCTGTCCTAATTATGCCAAGGACTTTTTTATTAGGCATGAAGGTCTGACTGGGAGGAATTAACAACTGCCTATGATGTCTTTGTATTATAGCTAATCAGATATCTTGGCCGAGCCGCTTCTTATATTTTTATTTTATTTTTCAGTTCATTCATTTATCATCTGCAATCAGAAATTGTGCTCTCAACAATAAAATCTTCCCTTGCCTGAGCTAGGGTAGCTGTTTCTTTTCCCCAGCACAGTCTCCCCATTATCTGTTTTCCCCAAACTTCCTCCTTCTTTCACCCTCACTGTTCCTCTTTCCATCAGAGAGAGTTCTGTTATAACACAAGAAGGAATAATCATTAAGTGGTGTGCTGTACATGTCCATCTCTCAGAACGTCTTTGAGACTGAATATGTAGGTCATGTCTTTCTGAGAACAAAAGACCCGTAGAAGGCTTCTGTCATAAATATGTATGACTTGCTGGGCAAGTCTGCTAAGAAATAGGTGTATACTGTGTTCTACACTTCTTTTTGCTTGCATTATTTTAAATGGAAAATAGGATCAAGATTTAGCCTTTGAATTAAAGATTAGGATAGCCATAAAGAAAAAACAAAAAACCTTTTCTGTGATAGTTTCACTCCATCCCCTAACTGAATAAATTAATATATAGCAATAGGTACGCATGTGAGTTCTAAGAACAAGCCAAATTTAATTGTGATTTCTACAGCATCCTTCCTCTAACGAATATACTGAATATTTCAGAAGGCAGAGAAAAAAAAATTAAATTGTGGCCTCCGTCCTGAACCTTGCTGTCGTAAAATACTCCAGATGTAACTGAAACAAGGATCTAGTCTTTGTCATGGAAGCTCTTCAAAGCATTGGAGTAAATGGCACATTTCTGGGTTTGTGCAGTAGTAAACTACTATTCGTTTCTGCTGCTAACTTCTTCATGAGGAGACTCAGCAACTTTATAGATGCAATTCAGACAAAGCTTCCCTGTAAACAAAAATGATTTCTGTAATAAAGATCTGTGATAGCATATATGGAAACTTCGCAGCAGCAAAGGTTGTATTGCCTTGGTGGTGGATCCCATCATCTATGAAAGATGGCAATCACTGGATCAAAGTATGTAGAAGTAAAATTTGAATGAACTTCAGCATTAGTTCTGAAGCAGAGAGAACTGGCTGTGGGTACATATTATGACTTGAAGATGTCTTTCCTCCAAATTTGTACACATTTTAGTGTGAATAAATATGTCACCCTGCAAGCTTTCATATAGAGTTTGGTTGGAAAGAATTTTTGTAAGAATTTTGTCATTCAATCACTAAAGTTTATGTTTTGCTTGGATTTTTAAAAAGGGAGGAGTTGCAATGTTCAAATTTATGTTGATAATCACAAACTACGTAATGACTAAAATAATGAGTAGATAATTAAATTAAATGATAAGCCCCAAACTGTTTAATTATTTATTAATCTCAGTTAATCTAGCATTAAGATGAATTTGGGGATTTCCAGCAGAGGCAGGAAAGATGCTGATGAATGTATTTGTGGAATCTATGTGCATCTCAGATTCAGCTGGCATAAAATTCCTTCATGTCCTTACATTTGTTATTTTCAGCTTGTGTTTGTAGGTTTTCAGACATGCTAAGCCTATAGCTAAGAGCTATGGGCCTTTGCATCTGGGCCTGCTGGTGCAGAATTAAATTATTCAGCTGGTAACATTTCTGATTTTTCAGCTGCATCCGGCAGTAACAACCCTGACCACCAGGGTTCAACACAAATTCTCTTAATCTTGCTGTTATCTAATGTCAGTATTTTCTGTGAGCTCTACTGTTCTACTTGCATTTCTGTTATACACGTGGAGACCCCTGAGATATGGGTTTGCTGCATATCAGAAGCCAGGCATATAATCAAACAGTGTTGTTCTTTATCCAGTTTGAATTCCATTATTTTTTGCTTAGCATTATTACTTAGCACTTAGGACTTATGGTCAGGAACTTAATTCTTTATAGTTTTGGTCCTTTTGTTCTCACAGTTGGAGATCAGTGGGTTTAGGCTGAATAATGAATCAAATTGGCCAGTGAAAGGTGGCACCTGTACTTTAAAGGATCTGAATGCTTGGATAGACTTTAGAGGACTGGGAAAATACTCTTTCCTTTCATTTTCCCTTTTACTCAGAGGAGTTTGAGTTAAAGGGACACTGAAGACAGAAAACTTGTAATCAGATAAAAGGTATAAAAATAGTGCTATTTGAACGTACAATGCATAATCAAGTGATGTTTTATAGCTATAATGTAATTGAGGCACTTTGACCTTGCATATTTAATTAATCTTTTGTCCTTTGATACATACTTGGCTGTTAGACAAGTACTTGGCCACTCAAAGTCTTTAATCTCTGGTACTAATTGACTGGAATCCAGCAGGTCACAATAATTGGCAGACAACAAAGTGACCTCTGAATTCTGGCTTCTAAAACATGTTAGTTTGTCTTTTTAATTAAAAAATTTACATATAGTCATACTTAACAAAGAGAAAAGTGAATGCATATCGTACTATGAACTAAATATCAGATTAGATGATTCTCAGACTGTGTCTACTTTCTTGTAAAAAAAATATCCATTACTCCTTACTACTATTTGCTGAAATTTGTATACTGACCACCAGGAGTGTTCAACCAAGAGAGAACAATTGCCGAGACCAGATGTATGGAGAAACAAATGAAAAAAAAACCAAAAAACATTCAGACTGATAATAGAACAAACATTGATTGGAGCTCAACATGGTGAATGAAAGACCAAGTCTTCTCTTCAGACTCATTCAGCGTCTTATAGAAAAGCAAAGTTTCGTGATGTACTGAGAGCTTTGGAAGATAAATATAGTGGCTAGTGTACTAAACTACTATCATGCTGTACAAGATAGAATGAAAAAAGAGATCTTGATTGATCAAGGATGGAAACGCTTAAATATGTTACCTGTAAATTATAATAATGTGTAAATGATTGAACCATTTGATTTAAGAGTGCTGGAGTGAAAGTTATTGTGTTGCATTTCTGTTCAACATAGAAGAGAGAGAAAATGATTATTTGATGTCATAGTGAGGATGATTCTATTTCACTTTCTTGCTCCATGTCTCAAACCCATTTAAGGAGGGTAACACAGTGTGAAAATAAGTGATAATTAAACAGTTGGTTTATTTCATATTTGACACCGAGCTGTACAGTGACATATATGTGTCACACCTATGTAGAAGTAATAAAACAGCTGAACTGACAGTCATGCATTAGCAAAACAGATTGACAAAGTAAAGCCTGCAGACTGTTTGTTGCTTTTGTATTTTATAGAAAATGAAACCAGAAATTGGTGCTTGTCTTCATTTGCTGTAGGTGAGTAATGCCAAGAAAAAAAGGTATAAAAATAACGCTTGCAGTTTTCCAAGGTGAGTTATCTTTATCAACAACACCCAAACACAAAATCTGCCATAGTATGTCTCCAGTAATAAATGAATGTAAATCAAGTATTAGTGCAATCATGCAGGTTTTTTATAATTGCCAAGTAATTTAGACATTAGCAAGTAAGCAGCAGAAGGTGGTTTTGACATGTGGAAATCTATCACAAATTATATTGCTACCTGTTACAACTAAAGTGCTCTGATTAATGTAGTGAGATGGTAGAAATTAAACAGGCTGTAGTTAGACATTAATACAATAATAATAAAAAGCTCTGTATTTTTGCTGAAGAGAAGTATTTTGGCAAATAGCAGTAGAAAGCCAAAACATTAGTAAGAAGTTTGTAGGCCAAGATTTGTTTCTGAATGTGACAAGTAAATCTTCTGTAGACACTGTGCCACAGAAGTTAGAGCCTTTTATTGAGTGTCAATATAAGTACGGTTCTCTGGTGAAAAACTAACAGTGAGAATTCATGTCATTTCTCTCCCTCCCTGCAGGCTCGAAAGCACTAGCTCTTTTAAATGCCTGTATGCATAGGGAAAATCTTACTTGTTATGTGATACCATATTTTGACACAAAGGAGAAAACATTTTCCCGTGTTTATTTTTCATACTGTCTCTTTTCCTTTGTATTTGCCTGTTTCTGTTTTTATTATTTAATTTTGTAATCTTTTCTGTAGTTATAATTAATATTATCACTGTGCATTTTTAATTTAATTCCATTTGTGAATACTACTCCATCCATCTTGATCATATCTAGGTATGTCATTAGAGTACAGGCTAGCAGTTTGTTGATTTTTAAATTATAGTCTTGGTCTGCTTTTTCCCTGTGACTTTTTAAATAGAAGGTAAAGGCAAGTTTCACTTGTCCAATATCTATCTTTGAAACTTTTAATTTTTAACTGTGTGATTAGCTTTGGATAAAGACAGGAATCACTTGTATCTCGTTAGAAAAGTACTACAAGGAACTGTCATTTTGGCAGCCTTTTTATTTCGTATGGTATAAACTGAAGAGCAAAGGCGTCTAATTAGATTAGATTTTTCATGCAGTGTTATGTGTGATGCTTGGTGTTCACGAAACAGTTCCTGAGTTGACAAGGACAGATACTATTTTAGATGCATATTTTTGCATACTAAGAGTGATTGAGAACACCTAATCATAGAGAACAAGCTTGTATGAAATGCTCGTGATTTTTCTTAAGGTTAAAGTAAGCAAAAGGGTAAACGAAACCTGTTTAGTTTGAAAAAAAAATCCTGATATTGTCAGTCAGCTGATTGATTCAGTGAGTGAAACCAGGAGTGTATGAAAATTTCACATCTACTTAAAAATGAAACCAGTCATGTGAAATTACGTTTTGTTAGAGTATGTTAACCGAGCGATTGGTTAGGATATTGGTGTCCATAGTTTCTGATGGATAGTGTCATTTGGAAATGAGCTGGGTGACACAACACTGGCTTCCTTTTGAAATGAAGAACACCATGAACCTCTCTGCCAGTAGATGCAATCCGCTGAATTGCCCTAGATCAAGGAGGCAGAACGATCCTCTGGCACCAAGCTGTTGCCACACAACGATTTATTGCTTATTGCCCAAGTCTGTCCTGAGCAACATATACATTCTGCCTCCTAGTAGAGGTAAGTGGAAAGATTTGTGAAAAATATGATGAATTATATTGAACAATGTAAAATACTGGTACTTCTGTTTTGCACTTGTTTCTATCATTTCTCTTTAGTATTTTAATAATTTGGTGCTTTGGACATAGAAACAGATCATACTTCAAGTAAGAGTGTGAGACCATCTTGTCTGCTTCAAATATACTTTCCAAAGTATGCTCAATTGCGGAGGGATATGTATACAATTTGTGATGTTTTTGATACAATGGAACTTGATAAAATAGCTTACACTGGAGACTTCCCCTGTGGTAACTTGTTCAAGGCTTAAACCCTGAGTCATGTGGGGCAGGGGCTGGACTGTCACATTGCATTTCATTGACTTGGATAACGAAGTATGTAATCTGCAGCAGGAGGATGTTGAAGATGGTTCTTAGATCAGTTTAAGATTTGCTCAAGTTCTTTACTTGCGTTCAGTGAAGGAAAGAATGTGATATTCTTCAGCCTCTGAACTGAATCAAATGGCTACTCTTGGTCCGCCGAAGGAAATTAGAACCACTTCCAACTCTCAGTTCCTAGTTGTCTTAATTGCAATAGGAACAAGTTCACTTTGCTCCTAGAAAGCAGGACGTACAAATGAGCAAGACCCTTTGGCAGCTGTGTATGGATTCTTTGTTGTAAGACTCTCGCTCACCTTTATATCTTGATCTTCTGAAATCCCGGCCTTTTTATTTTCAGTTTTGTTCCTTTAACCTCATTCTCATTAGTATTAGGCATTACCAGAAATAATTTTCCAATAAAAGCTTCTGGCTAGCTTCTTATCTCATGGTCAGTCAAGGGCAGCTACTTGACATCCATTGTCTTTTTACTGATTTGTATTGAACTTATTTCCGAATTCATGATTGTTTCATTTGTCATTTTGGCAAGGATTTCTAAGAACTTTTCACTTTTTCAAAGCATGGTACAACAAAGTGAATTCTGTCTCTTTCTGTGAGCTGTTAAAGGAATTGCCCTTATGTCAGGTGGGTGGTTAGTACGTGCTGTATTCGGACTGTATGCGATACACGCCTGTGCTGTGCTTCAAGGTTGATTCAGTGCTGGATTTCTTTTTTTTTAATGTAATGGTGTATTTATTCCAGTTTCTAAAATAGTTTTGACCTTGTACATCTGTGCAATACAGAGAAAGTAACCGAATGTTGGAACATGGAAGTTGTGCGTGAAATTGCAGGTAGAAGCATCACTGTGAAACCCTTATATTGTAACAGCAAGCATGCTATTGTCTCATCTTGGCCTGTGATGGAAATTGCTCTGAGCCTCATTAAACTGTAATTAGTATTTTCAACTCAAAAGGATAGTGGAACAGATTCTGATATATTTATCATGCTTATTAGCAGTTTGCGCTAAAAAGAAAGCTGCTACACTGAGTCCATTGAGACTGATGTGGAGTAAAATAGTACACGATAATACACTAGAGATACCAGTGCACGAAGCAGCTGTAAGCAGCACAGTGATACGTCTGTGCCATGCGGCTGGTTGCATTCCTTTTCACAGGAAAAAATGGTGAAGAAGAAAATAACTTCCAAAAATGTTTAACTCCAAACCTTACTGCAGCCCAAGGACCAATATCCGCTGCAAATCTGGCCACAAAGATATCTTAGTTGCAAAATTAGTAAGAGGGCACGTGCCAAGTGAAGCACCTGTACATTATTCTTCTGCAAGGTTACCCAGCAACCCACTCATAGGGCGGTTCCTTGGTTGTTGCTATGTACTCTTCTTCCCACTTATAAATATGGAAAATACACAACTTCTAGGGTAATAAAACTAAATTCTTCATGTCACACTGGATTATGTAGTCTGATTCCACAGAAGACAGTCAGAACAGCATGTCTGAAATGCTTCAGCATCCTCAGAAGCTTTGCTTGTGGTAACCAGCTGGTTTTGTACAGCTGTGATTTACAATATAGACCTTCAGTCTGTTTAGATTTACCTTCATCACAGGCTTTTCACCTTGTAGGTGATTTGATATGAATGTTGAACTTCTCAATCAAGTTGAAATTTATTCGAACGGTGAGTTATTTGTTTACAAATAAAGGAGATAAATTTTCTTCCATTTTCAAATGCAGACTTTACCAATAGTTTTATATTTGGTGATTTATTGGTATGATTCATTCATAAGAGGAGATGTATGGCTAACTGAATATTTGAAAATATGAAAAAATTAGATAAAATATGTAACAACGCAGAAAATGGTTCCATTAATAATAAAAGATAACTGTCAATTAATGATAGGCTGCTTTCTCAATATTATTTTAGGGCTAAAAACTGCTTTGAATTCCTTCCAAGACTCAAATTCCCCACATCAAAGCTCTTTAGAACTTGCTGGTTACTCTGAAAGTTGTTAAGACGTTATCACCAGCAACTGGTATCCCCCTGCTCTTCCTTCCCGTAGAGAAAAGGCTGTCCAAGTCCAAACTGACCAAGAGGCAGGTTGCATGCTCTGTAGTAGTAACACGGTCATTATCTTCTTGGTGTAAATAGTCATAAATAAATACCTATATATTTACACTTGTGTATGTTTTAATAATTTAGATCCCAATACAAAAAACTGTGCGAAAGTTCCTGAGTAATGTAACAATAACTACACTGTGGGAGACAGTGTTATCCTGGCTCTGGCCATGCTCAGTAGCAGATAACTAGGAAAACACTGAATACATTTACATATCTGCACGTATAAATACATTCATAGATAGATAGGTAGTTATATCAATTTAGATGTTTGATAGAGAGATATGATATAGTATATGTGAATAATATAAACAATACATATTGCATGTATTTTGTTGATATTTACCTTTTCTTAATAGTTATTACTTATATTTTATTATTATTTTAATTAAGGGTTGCATCTGCATCGCAGCCTTTAATATTCCCAGCGGACTTTTCTTTTGTGTGTTGGCGCTTTGAACCCAGCTGTTCTTTGGCATTAAAAACATTATGGGTTCCACAGTAGAAATATGCATGATGCCTAGTAATCATACAGTGTGTTTATGTCTTAGTTAATTATGGGTGCTGGAATTTTTGTTTATCAGCTACAGCATATGTTGCCTGTTTTGTGTTTGTGTCTTTCTGTTTTCATTTTAAGGTACTGAAATACGTATATCGAGTCCAACATCAATTTTAATAATGTTAATCCCTGCTCTTTAGATTTCCGGTGACTGACATTGCTAGTTCAGATCATCTAGACATCTGATAGCTCAGGCTGTAAAGTGAAAGCAGTTTCTGCTCCTCTTCAAAATTCCAGAAGTGAAAAGGTGCTGAAAGGAGGCTCCTGTGCGGAGCAGTGAGGGGGTGGTAGGTAGAAAGGGACTTCGGGCAGGCAAACCCACATTTGTTTGGCGTGCGTTGTGCTTACATTTAGGAGACATGTATTTTTGTGATAAGTTGTGATATGACTTCTAGAAGAAAATCTGTCGTTACAATCATGTATAGAACTCTAAGCCTGAGGACTGAGTGCAGATGTGTGAAGCAGCATGTCGCACCACTGTGATGCAATGGTTAGAGTCCACAGGAAAGAAAGCAAAGGCGAAATATTTTGTGCAAAAGATTTTTTTTGAGGGCTGGGTTGGGTGTATGTGTGTGACAGAAGTTGCTGCTTAAGATTCTCCTGTGAATGGCAATACTGTGGTTAATTCTTGATGCTGTTGTGCTCTGTTCAGAGAGATGAAGTGCAGTCTGCTAGCGAGCTGCCTGCGTCAGCCCAAGTGATGCTCAGAGCCAGAGAAGAGCAAGGGACAACTAAAGGAAAGAAACCAGGCAAACCAATTAGTTATTTTAAAATGCACTTTGATACCCAGCAAGACTTGAAATTATTAACTGTGCTTATGAATATTTAGTGCAAGTCAGAAAGCAACCAGACAATCTATCACTTTCCTCTTTAGAGTAAGAGCCCAAACTGCTTACAGCAGTATTTTAGGGATTTGTTGCTACTAGCCTTTTTATTCGCTTGCTTTAGTAAAAATACTGTTTGTTAGCAATGTAAGTCACATTTGCAAGCTGGGAAAAACCGTATTTCTGAGCACCAGAAAGTTTAATGGGTTTAAATTTTAGCTGGTGTCTGCAAAAAAAAAAATCAGTTCAAGAACCCAGTCTTGTGCTGAAGCTAGATTTTTAGGAGATGGTTTACTGACACAGAAAAAAAGAGCTTTAGCTATCATTTTGGTTTTTATTCTTTAATTCCTTATTACAGCCCAGGTTGGTTTCTTGGTATGATGTGGTGGGACAGGGACATAGAACATTTCTCCCAAAGCAATTTCATGAACTCATCATAATCTGAAATTTCATGGCATTATTTCTCTCTTGTCTTCCTCCCAGAATTTATATTGAAGCTTGAATTCTGTTTTCAATAATATACTTATAAATGATCTTGGTAAAACTGAATTCTTAGGAAATTTACAAACACAGACTGATTTTTCTTGATATTCTAGGGGAATAGTTACAGGAACTGGTTTCTGTGCTATTACAGTTTTGAAGAGATACTGGATGGAGTGTTTGCAGGATGTAACACAAGACAGAAGAGATGAGATATTGGTGGTACAGGATGTCTGGAAATAAGGAGAGGCATTCCAGTGTGGGTTTTTTGGACAGCATGATAAAACATCCAATCTGAAAGTCTTGTACAAGTCATGGCCAGGAGAGATCTTGGAAGGAGGTGTTTTGCTGACTGGAGAAAACAACAGTTTGAGGATTTTAGCAAGAGATCTCTCTAAATATTTTGGTTTTACTTCACTCAAGTGCCAGACCTCTGTATGTGTAAATCTATAAAACTCAGTCCAGGAGATCAAGAGCCCTAGTTGAAAGTGTGAAATAATTCCTGCTGAGAAGTGTCAATTCTAAAAGGTGGATGCTACTTTCTTTGAAATAATATAATTGGAAGGACATGAAAAGGCAATTCTCTGATGCACAAAAATAAGTATAGATGTTTGAACATATATTTCTCTGGCTATAACCTTTCAAATGTAAATCAGTATTGAATGTATGGGAAAAATATCTTTGTATTAGTGTTTAGCAAGCTTGTAGGGAAAATGTTCTTCAATAAAGATAGTTACTCTTCACTTACAGTACGAAAATGAATCAATTATTCTTAACAATGTGAATACTTTGTAAAGATAAACCATTACAATGGAAGCACACAGACATTCTTTAAGGACACATTTCAGAAGAGATTTTGCCATAACTTTTCCATTCTGTTCTTTCTGTGTATGAACAGTCCTGCAAGTTCAATGTAAACTTGAATGAAGAAGTCTGTCTTTGATTTATGTGCGGTTATTTAGTGCAACATTTTGTGGTTTGTTTATTTATATGCTTTTCAGGATAAATCACCATGAAATACCTGAACTTGGAAATTACGATTGAACTTATTTTTTATTTATCCAAAAGCTGCAGAGCCCTCACTCCTTCTCTCAACTTAGACCATTCAGCTTATGAGCTAGTGCTTTGCAGAGTGTGGATGCTAGGAGTTTTCAGTTAGAGGGTCAGGAGCTTGTTGTAACTAAAGTGAAGGAGATTTGTGCCATAGTGAAGAATGGATCATATAAAAAGCCTAGAGAACTGTAGTCAGGAAACAGATTTTGAAAATTAATCTTGGAGGATAGATTGTTAAAAGAAAGGAAGTTATACTTCCAGAGTTCACTATAGTGTCAGAAAATACGTAATATTTCTTTAGTCCAAGTGATGGAGGATAAAGGTTGCATGCTTTTGTCAGGGAGTTTCTCAGCTATGATCCCCATTCATAATTTCTAACCACGAAAGGGCAATTAATTTCATGGGTCCATAACTTCTATTATCTTGAGATCAAAGCAGAACTTCTCTGAATGTTGACCCAGAATACCCAAAGTGTATCTTCTATGGATATAAATGAAGACATTCCAAACTTAATACATTTAATGTTGTCTAGGAAGGATAAGCAATTATTAATTTATTACCAAAGCTACAGTGGATAATATATCACAGAAGTAATATTTCACTCATAGAATACTTCAGGTCAGAAGGAATCAGCTGTTCACTTCCCTGCTCAAAGTGGGGCCAACCTCAAGGACAAGATGTAATAAATAAGTGCATAACTTGAAGATTTTTTTTTTTTTAATTCTTCCTAAAAAAAGAAGAAACTGACACACAAACCTGAAGGTGGTGAAGTCCTGAGAATTAGCAAGTATGGCAGAATATAATGGAGAATAATGTATGGTCAGGGAGTTCAGTGACGCAGTTTTTTTGAGGGCAAGGCTCCGTTGTGCTACTTAGTGCTGATGAAGACAAAGTAAAAAGAGAGATAGTTCAGTATGTTCATATTTGCAGTGCAAAAATTGATGGTGCTGAGGGATGGAACAAAAATATAAGCTACCTGCAGACTGAAGGAAGAGAGATACAGTAAGTATATGAAACAACAAGTATGTTTGAATTTATTTTTCATGTGGGTGTGCTTACTGGGGTTGAGGTTGAAGGAGCTTTTTTAATATTAAAATGTCAAAGTGTTTTTTCCTAAATGGTTGCTGACAAATTGCCTAAGGGTTTCTTTTTTTGTCTTTTTTTGTCATTGCAAAACTGTTCTGTGCTACAAATTATCAGGCAAATACTAATGTCTAGACTAGACATGCACATTAATGGAGTAGGAAATTTAGCCTATTTTAACTGTCAGCTTCTGTATTTTTCTGTAGTTCTTTAAATGAAGAATGAGGAGAGATGGGTCATAGTGAAGTTGAAAGACTTTTATGGACATGTATGCCTGAAATTATTAATGTATGTGTCTTCCTGCCACGGTGAAGCATGCGTTGCAAATTAAGCTGCGCAAGTGAAAGGTCTACTTTGGGATTTGTCCCTCTGTCCCTCCAAGGAGGTTATCTAACAAACTTGCACGAATGATACCTAGTTCAACCCCCTTCTAGGCAAAAATCAGTCTTATATATATGAATATTTCATCTGAGTGTTTGAACCTCCATTTGCAGTGCTGAGAAAAATATTTCTATGACCTCCCTAAGATATGTGCATTTACCAGGGGGATAAGCACTGCTTCTTAAATATCTTTTACCTTTTCCGTGTAAATGAAGCTGAATCTCTTGCTGGGGAAGTGTAACATTGAACCACTGCTTCACTTCCTCCTTTGGCATACCAGAAAAAAACGCATTGTGCTATAGAAATGTAGCTGTTCTACATTCGCTTTAGTAATGGATTGCAGCCTATGGTGTTGGTTTGTGTATATGTGTTTTTTGCATGACGAAGAGGGGATGGAGGAGTAGGTGTTAAATTGAACTATATGGTTACAATTTGTTGTTCTCAGAACATGTCTGGCCAGGAAGTCATCTAGTACTGTTTTAATGTTCCTGAAAGGATGAATTCAACTTTTTGAGCAGGGAGATGTCCAGTGTAAGTAGGTGGATTTTATTATTTGTCATGAAACATTCCTCTAGGTACAAGAGTACTGGGTTTCATGAGAAGCTGTGATGACACATTAATCTTTCAGTCAAGAAGTTGTTAAAAAATCCTGCAAAATAAATCAACAGTAATTAACTGCTAACAATTTCTTACAGAACTTTTTCCAGCTTTCACTGATGTAATTCACGTGAATATTTTAATGGTTAATTTATCGAGTGGTTTTCCATGGTACAGTCAGTAGCCAAACTGAAGAAAAATAGAGGAAGAGAAACTCTGTTCACTCACAATCACAAAAAGAGTACAACTACTTCTTAGGTAGAATTTAAATGACGTAACTTTTTTCATCTTTTAATGTTTTTTTCCAGAATGATAAATCCCCAGGGCGTTCCACAAGTCGGTCGAGTAACATTTCAAAGGTATGTGAAATCCATGTCCCTTGTACTAAATTGAAAGAAAATTAAATTTATCAAATATAACACAATACTTTACTCCATGCATGTTCTGATGTTTTCTTTATAAACATCAGATTTTAAGTTTTTGCTGCCTAACATTATGGTTACCATGTAAAGTTCATCTTACATTATAAATATACATTTAGTCATTACTGTAATATGTATAATAATAAGAAATAAACATCAGTTGCACTTTTTTCACCTGTTTTCTACAACTGCTTAACGTTACATTAACACTTCGGCTGAAGATGGAATTACTGCTTGGTTTTTCTCCCCCTGCCCTACCCAAATAATAACAGCTGTAATGTGTAAAGCTGTGAATGTGCCAGCATTTTGGACTGAATTCCGAATTCCTTTTACAGGGATTTATGATTCACCGAAGAGAGGATTTTGTATCTAGATGCTTTTTAAAACGGAGAAGGGAAACTTTAGGAAAAGGCAAAATGTGATTTGTACTGGAGTTCTTTGTTTTTAACCCCCTTCTGTATTTTTGGTTTGGATGTGGCTGAAATCTATGCCAAAAAGCCAGGATACACAGGAGGTAAAAGAAAAAAACAATAATTGTTTAAATCCCAGCCTAAACCTCTGCCATGTGTTGTGTTTGTATCTAAAGATTAAATATTTTGCATCCAGTGCAAGCACAGTATCCTTAAGCCCATTCCCCACAATATTAATGTCTGTGGGGTACACACTGTAAAACTGTTTTCCCCTCAGAGCCATTAAAAAACCCAAACTGTGATTTTATTTTTTTTTTTTTTAATTACATAAACTAGTTATATGTTAGGTTCTACTCTTTCACATTAAGAAGGAAAAAAAATCAGGGAAAATATGTAGTAAGAGATTCAGCCATATCCTGAATATATTCTGACTTGCTGTCTATTTTTGAAAAGTATGCAGTTATATACTTACTAGCTTGATCATAGTGGACTGTATGTATTATTTTCACTAAGAGTTCTAAATACATGTCTATGGTTATAATTACTGTAAATCTATGTTGATTTGATATTACTTTTTCTGCTTTTAAGTCAGTTGCATGGGTTACACTGTGGCAAAGCATAAATGTATTCATTGACACCAGACACATGGCAGTGACTAACATTTATTTTGAAGTGATTTCTGCAGAAATCAGTATAGATGCTTGTTAGAAAGGGGTACTTGCACCTTTTTAAGCAGGAAGTTAGAAAGCAATTTCAGGCATGCACTTTATTTTTTTCTGATGTATAGCATCATTCATTCTTTTGGATCAATTTTTCTATGTGAAGCTACCTGCCAGTGAAGCTTCTCAAACGCTGAAAGACATTTGATTGCAAATCTGGTTTCCAGTTTGTTTTCTGATTCAAAATGCTTTTTTTGTAAAAAAGGAGGATATATGTGTGTGTATAGATATGTCATGTTAAAAGGGGTAAGGGAGTCAACCCTCCTGTTGAGTCTCCAGGTTTGGAGCAGACCCCCTTGTGTTCTAAACTCTCAGAGAGGAGTTTAGGTGTGGCTGGATCTACTCCTAGTCCCAGACTTGGTCAACAGTTTATGTCTAAAGGGTTAAGTGTGTAGCCACTTACCAGATTCAACTTGCCTGCCAGAGCCCCTCCAAGGACTTTCACTGAAACAGTTTTGCAAAGTTGAAACAATAGGTGATTTATTCAAGTGACAGGTATCACAGATTTGGGATTGCCGTTGGTAAATGCACTGTCTACAGAAATTGAGTTTAAGGTAATGGTTTAGTGCTTTAGGGGCTTTTTAGGGGCTATCCCCTCTTTCTTCTGTCTGATAAGATAAGCAGAAGTCAATTAAGCACAAGTCAATTGCTCCCTTTGTTAACTCCTCAGCTCTTGGCACCTGAGTCCGATCATGGCATTAACAAGTCCAGCAAGGCCATGACCACAAGATAGAAAAGCAAACACCTGTTTTTCCAAGTTAATGTTGCATGGCACAAAGGAATAGTAACAAATATTGCACCTCAAGATTGGAAGCTTCTAGGTGATGTAAAGTACATACCAAAGGCTAGAGTTCTGTGCGGTGTCGGATCTTGCACACAATAAAAATGTTAATTGACAGAAAAATTAGAAAGTCCTTATCTAAAAAGATAAATATCAATAATCAAAACATTGTTTTGATTTTGTATCTTTTACTGCTTTCATTTGCCTGTATGAATAAGCTAAAAAGGGTCAAATAGAGTTAAATTTTAATAGTTACTGTGTGTTCCGTATACCACCTTTGGCAGTACATGGAGCTCATACTCCAGAGCAGAGTAGACGCTCCCTGATATCCCTTGATTTTGTACCACTCTATTTGTGAAATGGAATAAGATTCTGCAAATACAGATTCATATTTCATACTGCTCTTAAATTGTTTATTCTGAGTACACCTGAGGTTTGCAGCGTATGCCTGGGCGATTTTGCCTACTAGGTACATTAACTCTGAATTATATGGTATTACAGATTAAACCAAATTGTTGAACATTGAATATGTCTTATCCAGACATAATGTGAAGGAATGGCTTTGGTTTAGTTTGTTGTCTACCTGATTTGAGTTAGTATATACCCATTCAATCTATAGATTTTAAAATCCAACATTCCCCAGAGGGGAAGAAAAAAATCAGCACTTCAACCTTAGAATTCACTTCTACTGTCCGTTGAGAGTGCGGAAATTTAGCATGTTGCAAAGACTTTTCTTCTCTTGCATAGAGGTTTCTGATAAGAATTTCAGTAATAAACTATTTTAGGCAAATGAAAGGACAAAACTTAAAATATTTAGATGTGATTTCAATACGAAATTATTTGCAAAGTCCACTGTAATACAGGTTCCTAAGTAAACAAAACAGTGGCTGGCCAATATGTTTCTGTGCATGAACTAGTATAAAATTAAGCCAACTGGAATATTTACAAATGATTTTCGTGTAACTATAAAATTATGTAGCTCTACCCGTGAAAGTAAATTTTTTTGACGTTCATAATGGAGTATTTCATCAACATGTCAGAAGTAAGGGAAAATCCTGAACTTCCATTCTGTTAACCTGACTCATCACCAAATCAATTACTATTTTATTTGTGGGAAGTGTACATGAACAGTGAAAACTGAGTGTAGTAGGGCTATAGCTCCCATTGCCTTGTGCCTGTAAGATGCCATGCTTTACCCCTCCTGCCCTTGGCACTCCCTTGCCACGCCTGAGCTGTTTTGCTCCGCAGGAAGGAGGGAGACGGAGTGTTTGCTCAAACCAATCTGTGATCCGTCTCTATGTTCTTTGGCAGCTCATTACGGTGACCTTAAATATCCCACGTGGGGTACCAGCTGAGCTAAATGCAGGTTTTTGAAAGTAATCTCGCATCATTTTATACTCTTACTCTTCCGTACTCTGCCCAATTCTGTACACCTGTTGCGTGGTACTCCTGACGGACAGTCAGCTGTGGCTGTCTGTGGTGAATATCTGCCTGGGACATTCGTTCATTCGCTTCAGCCTATACATCAATAAAACTGCCCTGGGACTCCAAGAGCAACTGCTTCAGCTGGGTTTCCAAAAGGAGGCAATTAGGAAAATGTATCAGTGTCTGATTTCTGCTGTGCTTCTGATAATAACTTAGACTTTTCCTGTAGACTCAATAAATCAATAAACAGGACTTCTTGTCTTCTGCCCTGCTTGCGTTGGGAGTAATAGATAATATTTGAGACTGATCTGTATTTCATGTTATCACGTAGTGACAAAGTGAAGCCCTAGTTACCAGCTATGGCTTTCAAAACCTATCTACTGTTATACATATAAATAAAAACACAGAAATATTGGAAATATGAGTTATGGACCAGCCTTGCTATTTTTAATTTTTTTTTCCTTTTTAACCCTTAGACTTTACTGTCTTCCACCCACTTCCCATGGTACTTGTAGTAGAGGCAACTTTATTATTCTTTGTAAGAGACAGTCTTGTTCTGAATTTCAGAATTAGAATTATCTTATCTGGCTGTGTTTAAAATCTAAGTAAATTAAAAACCTGACCTAGTTCATTGGCTTATTGCCACTGGTTAGTTCTGTCCATTGTAGATTTTTTCACTAAACTTTTTATGTCTTCCAAAATGTGTGTATAATTTAAGAGGAATGCTAGTCTGAGCAGGATCTGGTGGATTCACTTATTTCTGTTGTGGTTAACCAGTGGAACAAATCTTTGTTATGAATTACAGTCTATAGAGGTTATGCTTATATGTGTTTCTGAGGCTGCCTGGTTATGTTGAAATCCTTTCTGGAAGAAAGGTTTCTAACACATTGTAATTATCTTTCTGCATGTTAATTATGATTCAAGAGCTCCTTAGAGAAGGATGCTCTCTCAGCACTAAGATTTAAAATTCTCTGATGGGAACTTTGGGCTTATTTTTTCGGTGCAGAGAAACTCAGGCTTGGAGCAAATTGCTTGATTTTTGTTTTGGCTCAATTGCTTCTCAAAAGCCTGGAGCAGGTGTTAGAATACTTCTTATTTACAAGTCTCTGAAGCATCCATCTAGTAAAACTCCATTGAGTTACATCAGGAATAACTGAAAAAGAGAGAAAGGAAAGAACTTATTTTACTATATTTTCATGCAATTTCTATACTGATTTCTTATGTCAGGTTGGCCTTCTCTCTGTAAGATACAAATGAAAACCAAAAGGCAGCAGCATGTCAAAAAAGGGCCCACTAAAGTTTTAGATGAAAAATTTATTGTTGCCAATTTAATGATTGTTGATTTAAGCTACTCGATTTGTGATTTTGAAATATATTTCACTAACTAGATGTCAGTTTATGTCATGTGTAATATAATATTTTATCCTTTTAAATCGTAAATTTCCATTTCATCTCTTCCATTAAAATTTAATGTTCGTTCACATGGGTTTGGATATTCTTTATTTTTTCACCTTCTCTCAGTACAAGATGAATGTATGAAGAGTCCTGTATCACATTTTGGGTGATTTACGCAACTTGAAGCCAAACTCACTATTACACACTGTGCATTTTTTTTGGTGGGTGAGCATACCACCATGTCGTTGGCAGTGATACCAACAGAGAATGCATATCTTCTGTCTGGATTATTGTAAGCATAAATGATAGGTTTTATGGTGGAAAAAGCATAATGGAACTTAAATGTCTTTTTAAAGAAGCTTGTATCATGGACTTTGGTAGCCTGAGAGAGGATTGCAGCATCCCCAAGATACCTGTTGGGTGACTGAATCCTATAGAGCAATTGTGTGACCCCTTGCATTTTGCTACAGGGGATTGCACAGCTACAAGTTGATCCTGACTTGTTACTCCTACTATTCTTTGCCAGTTTCACACTAATCGTAAAGGACAATTCTCTTCCAGATTGCTGGGTTTTTTTCAAGAAAACTTAGAGCTCTCAAAAAAGAAAATAAACCCAAGAAAAAAAAAAGTCCTTGCTCTTGTAAAGTGTAAAATGTCAGCCTTCAAAAGTGCTGTTACAGTGAATAATATCCTGTATACAAAACTGGCATTAAAATACAAGTGTAAATGTTATTAGTCATCTAAATGATTCTTCTTGCTCATAAACAGAATCCCTAATATCAAAGATGAAGTCCAACCTAGCACTTAACTCTCATTATGATTCTGTTACTGTAAAAAACCACAGCACACAATAAACAAGTTAATGAAAAGTGTTTTGTTCATAAAAACATAAAGCAGAGAAAGGCAAAAACTAGAACTAGATACAATGGCATAATAACTATTGCTGCACATTTCTTCCCTCTTCATTGTGTTTTATTTCTTTGCCTAAAGAATACTTTGTGGCTTGTCTGTACAACTTATTCTTTGTTTACAATAAGCTTAACAAAAGACACGGCTGCATAATTTACTGAAGTCTGCCTGAAATTTGAATTTCTGAATAAAATGGCACTAAATACATCTCAGTTCCAGAGGGCAACCAATAGAAAATAATGCATTTTCAATTTATCCGTGAATAGAATTGACGTATTTTAAACTCGTGCTCTAGTGAGAGGGAATACATACAAAAATACGGCTGCATGTATACAATAATACATACAATTATACAAATTCTGTTTCATTAAATCACAATTCTTACCAGCAGTGTTGTCTGTGTATGCCTAAATGTGCCACATCCACACAGCCAGACAAAATTGCATAAATTTTTGAATTGTGTTAAGTACCACAAACTTTCCGTGTTTATCATAGAATCACAGAATGGTTTGGCTTGGAAGGGACCTTATAGATCATCTAGTTCCAGCCCCCCTGCCATGGGCAGGGACACCTTGCGTTAGACCAGGTTGCTCAAAGCCCCATCCAAAGCCCCCGTTCTAGGGAGGGGGCATCCACTGCCTCTCTGGGCAGCCTGTTATACAAGCTTACTGTCTGTGTAATGCCTACATATAATTTTCACTTCTGTAAAGATGATGTGTTATCACTGATTTCAGTCCTATCGTGTGATATGCAGTGCTGTACAGGCAAAGTAGATTTGATTTGTTTTCAGTGAATACGGTATACAAGTTGTGACATATGCTTATTGTTTAGTTTTCGGCAAGAATTATGATCTGTAACATACCTGCTCTGTATGTACTCCTGGAAATTTTTATATGGTATTTATTTTTTCACCATGGCACTCAGAGGCACATTTCAGGTCTTTGTCCTAAAAATAATGCAGTTAAGCAAATTTTATTTCTACAGTGATACAATGTTATTTTTTGCTGCAGTCTGAGGTTCCTTGCACTTCATGAAAATATGGTGTCTCCTGGTTTTCATAATGGTGCGTTGTCAGTGTGTCACTGTCTTTTGGCTTAATCGTGTTGATATTCTTTCTACAGCTGTTTTGTTCTGGTGCATTTAGGTTTCTCTCTTCCTTAGGGCTGGAATAAATAGATATCAAATACACACCAGAGATGTTAAAATATAATAATGATATCCTCACAGATGGAAATTAATCCAGTCTCTGTCCTTCATAGCCCATGAGACCAACTGTAGAACAGGGTGAGTGTGTGCACACACACAGATACGCGCTCATGGGAGAATGGCAGGAATGTTGTATGACTGAAAGCTGTTTAGTATATAGAAACGTTTTGAGTCTTTAAGTCTTGCAGGTAGAGGGATATGTGGAACCAGATGCCCTCTTTGGAAGAGAAAGTCTAAATGATGTTCTCTGAATACTGATACTGAGTACTTTTACAATGAATATACTACAAAATCCAGTAACAAAGAAGGTGCCTGATTTGTGCTTCATCTTTCCTGCAGGCTAAATTTGCATTTAGCTCCTTCCAGACAGTCAAAAGCTGCTGGTCTCAGGGCTCTGCACCTTGTGTATAAAGACCTTTGTTTCAATTGCCTACATCTTTGTATTTTATTCTAACAACTACAAAACATTTTTATTAACAAAGTGATGATGCCTAGAAAGATGCATCCTTGAAGAGAATCATGAATCAAAAATATTGCATTGCTGCAGTACAAAGGCTTTTGCAAACTATAATCCATGTGATAATTCAAAGCTTAGCTAGCAGTGCTTCTATGTCTATAGAAAGAGTGGATTTTTGAGTAGAAACTCTACCTTTAAAATAAAGATTAACATAGATCAGTAAGGCAGGAGAAAAGGAATTAAAAAGTGTATTGAATCTCCAAGTCAAAGTTGTAACTGCTTTTGGTGGTTTCATTTTTTAAATAGTAGGATAGATTTGTCCCTTGCAATTTTGATTTTTACTTTGATGGAAAGTAAGCCTGCTTTAGTGATTTTGATTTTAAACCATTTTATAATAGGACCATACTGACTTTCAAAGGTGCTGAATGGTATTGTTGAGCAGAATCATAAGGCTATTTCTTCTCTTTCCTTCTGTGTTACTTTTCTCTTTATTCCTTCTCTTCAGAAGCAGGGGGAAAGAGGAGAAGGACAGGAGAGAAAGAAAAGAGTTGAGGAAGAAAAGTGCAAGGAATATTTAAAAAAAAAAATTGCGAAAGAAAATGGAACAGAAATTGAGTTACCAATTAATTTAATGGTAGCTGAAAGCCATCAGTCAGACTTTACCAACTTTGAGATCTGAGCACAAAGCAAGAAATACATCACAGAGGACCAAAAAAGAAAAAGAGGGGAAAAAAATCCCCAAACTCAAGACCTGCTCTCCCCATGTTTTAGCTGCCATCAAGACACACTTTGTAAGATACATCTGGCTTAGGTAATTTCCACCATGTTTTTGATCTTTTTAAACCTAACAAATTACCCAAATAAAAGTTTAGAAATACGGATGGTTTCCATAAAATGTTGCATTGTTTACAAAGCAGAAATTTTGAGCTGAAAATACAGAGATTGAATCTCCTGCTGAGCTTATTGCAATGCAAACTGCTCTAATCTTCTAGCGTATCCATTCCTTGGTGGGCCATTATTTTAATAGGATAGAGTTTCAGCTTTTTTACTATAGTGGCTGGTGGGATCTGGAGGATTCTGTGATGCATTGCTGCTATAAAGCATACTTAGTAGAGAGTAAAGGCATTAGTCATTCCCTGTCTGCCCTATCATCCCTCAATTTTCTGCAACTCTCTACTTAAGCAGTGTTGTAAGCTGAGTAGGTTTTTGAAATGCCTCTGGCCTTCCTTATTCAGAACAGAGGCATTAAAGGATTCATGAGCCTTTCTGATGATACCTATGAGGCCATTTTATATCAGCTGTCCATTACATCTTGTTTGTTATTTTAAAGCTTAACTCCATTCCTATATGAATGCTTTGCACTTGTGGAACGTGTTTTCACCCAGCTTTTCTGTTAGGTCAAAGCAGAAACCTTCTCTCTTAGGAAGAACACAGCTTGACTCATGCCCTTGGACTAGTTTCAACATGCAGTGTTAAGCAATAGATGGTCAGCGAGGACTCTCATTTTTTGCTATTATCAGGAAAATTCTATCAGAGCCTGAACACCAAAGTAAAGGCAATCTTGATTTGAAATTCTGATTGTTTTCATAAGTTGAATGTCATTCTGTCCCCTGTTCCTGTCTTTGTTGCAGTCTTTTAACACGGGAAGATGTGTGTGATATTAAAGTCCCCTTGTGTCAGATAAATGATGATCTCACTTGTCCCGAAAACTCCGTATTTACCAGTATACTGTTTGAAAACCATATACTACCAACTCCTGTTGAACATATCAGAAATAATTGTGGATAAGTGCCCTGTCATGTCAGTTAATTGAATTTCATATCTTTGACGAGAAAGTTCATATAAACTGGCCAAAACAGCAGGAGGTGGTGACTGGGGAATGTCTGTCTCCTAATAGCATTTTTGAAATGCCAAACCTAATCAGCTGGAGTTGGCATGATCCCTCAAGCATCTTCCTTGTGTTGATGACATAGAGAAAAGAGCTGCCTTGCTTATAAATGAATTGTCAGACAACTTTATTTTGAATTACTGCATTTAATTATGCTGCTGATGTAATTTGTTAAGATAAAATTAGTACAGTGCTTGTTTAGTTTTCCCATTCCGGTGAGCTGTACAACATAGCTGTCTGAAGTAGACGTTCATTTAAGGAATACTGTTTTTTAAAAAGTTCATTATTCTGTCTGCCAAGTGGAATTGGAGACCACAGCATCAATCTGATCCCTCCATTCAATAAATACAGTATCTCAAAATATTCAGTGTGCTAAATAGCAATATAGCAATGGGATAGCAATAATAGCAAAAACATCTGTGTGCTTGAGACTGTTTCCAACCTCTGTTGCTTATACATTCCCATAAGAGCTGGACCGATATGATGTGAGCAGAATACGTTCAAATGATCATGCTTGGTTTGTCAGATATAACTTCAAAATAAGCTTAATGCCACTTAAAGGATTTTGTATTTTGTCACTAAAACTAGCAGTAAAGATGATTAAAAATAATAGAAAGCTTGTATTATGAGCAGGGATGATGGACTTGTTTAATGCTGTGTTTCGTGGTGGCACAGTATTGCAGCGGCTCCAAGGTAGCACCAGCTGAATGAGCGTGGAACTTCTGCAGGGCAGGGCGCGGGTTCATCAGCCCTCTCTGATGCTCAGAGGAGGCAAACCGCTGTGCTGGTACAACTATATCCCTCCTAGGATCTAACCTGGAGCTCCCATATGGCTGTGAGCCGTGCTCTGTAAATACACCCACTGACTAAATGCTGCCTTAAGTACCTTTGTTGTGGTGCTGGGCTTCAGAGAATATACATTTTTTTAAAAAAATGAGTTTGGGATGTATAGCTTGTAGAGGAGATGGCTAAGAGGGCATATTACTGAAAGAAATGAGGTAAATCCAGAGGCAGTGCTGGCAGCAGAAAGCAGGTGCCTTTTATGCTGTCAGAATGTGGGTAGGGTGAAAAACCAAAGGGGTTCCAGCCGAGCTGGAATTTACAAGTTTTAACAACAGCTTGACTAGCTGTGAATGATTGTATTTGTAGGACATGTGGTAGCAGGGAAGGACCTGACATTAACAGGTCCTTCCGCTCCTATTTGATTTACAGAGACAAGACTGGAATCATTTACAAAATAAGGCCTCCCAGTACCTGTGAGGGCCATAAATTAACATCAGATAATGAATATCAGAAACACTAACTTTCTTGGTTGTAGAAATCACTCCATCTGTTCATTTTAGCATTAAAAGCTATTTTAAAGTAGATAAAATCAAAATTTGTATTTAAAAGTTGTAGAAACCTACTGAGTGCAACTTGCTCACAGATATGGCATTCTGGAGTTTTCTTGCTTTGTTTTTGAGGACTTCATTGGTGCACAGGCTTTTTGCCTGCCCAGATGTCAGGTTTGCCCCCGTAGGGATTAAACAAACAAGGAAAAAGCATTCATTTTTTTAAAAGAATTTGATGTAAATTATTTTAGAAGGAAATAAACCTTCCTCTGAGTTGTGTGCAGCTAAACATAACATCATTATGCTGGTGCAGGGGAACTAGAAAGTAAATTTGACTGAGCAGGGCTGAAACAATCCAGACCTCTTTACAGCTGAGAGTGAAACATAAGTTTTAAACAATCAAACTGGTAATGTAATTTTTATCTTAAAATAATTAGATTTCCATCTGTCTCCAGTCCCAAATATTAAGTGTAAAAGCTTTTAAAGGAATTTGTTTTAATTTTTGGCTTGATTCCAGCCCTCCTAAGAACCATCTAGCCAGCTTCCTGCTTCAATAGCTGCTGAAAGTTTCTTGAACTTGGGCAGACCTGCTGTGCAGTTACTGGGCCAGCTTCGCTGTTCTCCTTATGCCTTCACAGGGTAACGCTTGTGGCAAGGGGACATAAATCTTACCTTTATGGCGTGGGGATGACTTGACCAAGATCAAGCCAAACCTCTATAATACACAGATCTGGAAAAAAAGGAATGGTACGGTCCTGCAGCTGTAAGGGGAAAAAAGAAGTAGGAGTTAGTCACAGGGGGTGAATTTAGGAGTCCACACTCAGCTGTAGGGCTGGATTTCTTCAGCAGTCCTCCATCTGAGGTTTAGTCTGGAGGGACCTTTTTTCAAATAGCAGCAGCTTGTAGCCCAACGATGTGGCTCTGATGCTGGTGTCTGCATCTTTCCTCATTAAGTGGCTGTGCAAATATCTTAAGGTGTGCCTAACCACTTAATCACAGAGGCCGAAGTGGAAAAATATTATATACCCAATCATACACACACCATCTGCTTCTAATGTATATGTAAAAATAATTCATATTCCTTCACAGTACGTGTAATTGAAATGTTGCTTTTGTAGAAAAAGATATATGAAATACGAACAATTTCTCTCATTGATACTTGTAATTTTTTCCAGCGCTGGACTGCAGACACTCGAATGTTCCTCCTCTGCCTGGTGAACCCAGGCACTGAAAAACCATTTGAACATAAGGATTGTGCCCAAATGCTTTATCAATTTAATTTCTCATGCTGACTTAGTTTTCATACTTCTGAGTTTCATTTCATGGAACTAGTAGGAAAGAATTAGTTATATTTTTGGTGTTGTGCTATTAACACATCAAGAGGTAAAAGGGTTACTTGAATTCCGAGAGGCAGAAGATTATTTTCATGCAAAAGTACTGTTCCTAAGTCTCAGCTTGTATCCCATTAAAAGCAAAAATGCGTATAGTGGTGACCGATGTTTCCAAAAGATCTATGCATTAAACATAATGGAACCTTGGATAAAAGTGAAGTGTCAGCAGGTACTTGCTGTATTTATTTATTTTTGCTTGTACTATTAATTTTCAAACTGACACCACAAAAATGTCAATGAAAGGTGAGCTAGAATTAATTTTAATTATGGAATCTATGTGTGACTGAATTTGATTTGCTAGTACAAAAGCTTGGGGTGACAGCCTTTACATCTTTGTATTATTTGTACTTAGTATTCTTGCTTAACAGTCATTCTTCCCCTGCATCTGCTGCGTGATCTTGTGGAACTCAGGCTTACAGTATTTTGTCTCCATTTGACAGTGGTGCTCACAATGGGATAGGGTTGCATACTAAAAGCTGATGCCCTTATCAGCAAAGGAAGCCCATAGCATTAAGAATGGTTTGTATTGAACCCTCTTCCCACAATACTGTACCTGGTGAGTATCCTGAGGAGTCACAAAGCCTTGGATTTAAATTTGTATTCCGTACAGCTGTGCTGCCAGCAGACTGGGAGGCAGATTGAAATGGTTTGCTGTTAATACCAGCAAAACATGTTTTCAGTGGAAGTATTGAGCAACTGGGTCTGCAATTTGTAGCAACAACCTTATGAGCAAAATGTCACATACTAACTGTGTTTTATATCTCTCCCGCTGTTTGAGAATGTGATCAGCTTGGTCTTCTCAGGCTGTTCAGCTTAACATTTTTCAGCTCTTCTAGAGGATCTGATTGCCTTGAAAACCTTTTAAAACATACTTTAATTTTCTCACTGTTCTGTCAGTCCACTCAACATAGGTTAGCTTTGTGCTTTTGATCACTCAGCATAATGTAAATGTACTTCACTCCATTTTGAAAGGGATCAACATGGTCGTTTGATTGCATGAAATAAAAACAACGTCTTTTCTGATCAGACATTTACAGTAGATAAAAACCAAAATGAAAATTCAAATGTTGAAAGCTCCTTCCTCAAACAGTGACAAAAAGTAGTCATGAGAGCTGCAACACTTCAGTCGTACTTAGTTCCACAAATAGGTTTTGCTTTTGGTCAGGCTTCCTGTGTTCTGTGAGCTTGCATGTGTTCAGCAGTGCGCTATGAACAGCACCAACAGTTACTTTAATTTTGTAATCATGTGGCAAAGCAGTAAAATATCTTCAATGTATTTCATGGACAAAGATTCCAAACTGTCTAACTTCTTTCAACAGGCCAGCAGTCCTACAACAGGAACAGCTCCCAGGAGTCAGTCTCGGTTGTCTGTCTGCCCTTCCACTCAGGACATTTGTAGGTATGTGCAGAGAAAAATATAATCTAATCTGGCTGATACTTGTTAGTTGTTGTCTTTATTAAATAATATGTAGCTCTTGCTTCTGCTTAACACTACTCATAATTTACATAGACTTCAGTTTTCTTTTGATCATTCTTTGTTTTAGTTCTGTTTTTCCTTTTAAGTCTCATGTTTTTCTGTTAAAATTCATGTTCTCATTTTCATCCTTTTTTTGTGATTTCTCTCTTTCCACCCACCTTTACCATTTCCATCTCTTTCCTTTGCTTACTGCTTTGTCTAGATCTGCTACCTTGCATGATTTGTCCGAAGATGAGCTTGAACATACAACCCCTGTTATGGTGCTGACCCCTTCTAATAGGGAGTCTGGTAAGAAACAAGTAAAACGAAGGTTTAGGCGGAAAAGAGAAACTGGAGACAATGGTGAGCACACAGAAAAGCAAGCAAAGGGGAAAGACTGTAAATCGTATCCTGAGCCTGCGAGATCCAGTTGGAATGCATCTGATTCATCGTCATCTTCGGATGAGAATCAGTGGGCTCAGGCTAGGAGAAGAGCGAGAGAAAAGGCCAGAATGCCCAGGAGAGGGAGAAGGAACAATAGATCGTGCAGCAACCAGGATGGGTCCTCAAACAGTAATGCTGTGGAACTTGTCACTTTGGGGGCAACAGGGAAAAAGAAGCAAGAGGTATCTGACCCTGAGAATCCTACTTTAAATCACCGCCGAAGAAGGGTTCCAAGGCTTAAGGAATCGCAGTCTTCAGCCTCATCTCAGGAAGCAAGGATTTCCTCAAGAAAAAGCAGGAAAAACAAAGGAAAAAGCTGCTACAGAGATCATCAGCCTGTATCTTTCCTTAGACAGAATAAGGATTCGAAGGACTGCTTTGCAGGGGCAGGCTCTGGCAGTGATGCTCTGGCCGCCCCAGACAACGGAGCGCCTGCAGGGGCAGGGGCCAGTGTAGCTGATGCTGCTCAGAAGCCTCCAGTGTTGTATGACGACTGGTCTGATGATTTAGAAGTTTGCAGGTTAGTCCCTAATAAGAAAGAATTAATGTTCTTAAGAGGAATTTCTTACCACCGTGGGCGGCGTGCCCTTCCCCTGACTGCTTTCTGTCACCGTTTCTCCGTAATAAACTGCTAGGCAGGCTGTAAGAGAGAACACAAAAACCTTTGGTACAGGGAAGTCAGTGTATTTCAATCTGAAGACACACTTCTCTTATTTAAAAACAGAAATCCTACCAGGTAACCAACTGTTTTTCTTTGCTTTGTTTTTCTGCATGAAGATGGACACACTGTGTCCTCTGGCAGAGTATTACTGTGTTTTATATCTCGAACCAGAAGCAGACATGGAGGCAGAGTGCCAGACAACTCAATGCAATGGGATATGGAGCTTTTCCTCCTTAAGTGATCCGTTCAAATCTTTTGGTCGCTCTTTGTCATTTTTCATTGACCTACATGAAATAAACAAATTTATGGTCTTGATTCAGTGTCCTCTAGAGCTGCCATTACTACAGCAGTCTGGTGGACGGTGCCTGCAGAACACCCTCTCCAGTCGGGCATAGGTTGTGCGGGAGTTGGCACTGCTGAACACCCCTACACTGTGGATATGTAGGGGCTGTTAATTCCGTACACATCAAAAGGATTGGAATGATACACAGGATGATTGGCAGAATAAGCATGAAAATAAGCTTTGGGAAAGAAAAAGCAGCACCAACATTTCTCTCTAGTTCAGAAGTTCAGGCTTCTGAGAGTCTGGTACCCTTGGTGTGAAGCATGCGATCAGAAGGTGAGATTTTTGCCCTGGAAATGAGAGCAAGCTGGCCACTTTTGAGCTACAGTCCAAATTTGGGATAGACAGCTGGGTGGGCTTGAATTACTTAATTCAGTGGTAAATGCAAATGCACCATCCCGTAAGTTTAACAGAACCGAAACAAGTATTTCTTTTTTTTTTGACTTTTCTTTTTTCTCCCCAAACTTGTGAGCCAGCATTGACTCTCATCTATAAAGCATAAATGAGGATCAGGCTTAGCTTCTTGATATGGTAACCCAAAACTTCTCACTTTTCTTTGCTGGGAAGAAATTTGCGTGTAAATGTAAACACAGTTAGAGTGAGGAAGTTCATGATACCGCATCATGCAGTTTCACAGTATGCTTCAACCTAGTAACACACTGCAAAGATCCTAGTTTTAAAAAGGAAAAAGATGACATGCAGGCATTGTGCTTTTTTACAGCAGGAGATATAAGCCATTACCAATACAGCTAGTGCTTTGGACTACTGGCTACACTTACCAAGCAAGAATGGACATTTCAGTTGTCCAACCATTGTCTGTCATGACAAGATTCTTCGCAGTAAAGTCCAGCTGTGTTTGTACATCAGCTTGTGTATCAGGACCACATCCCTGGCTTGGGACCTTTTCACCATAAAGAAATGCAAAGAAACAGCAGCAGTAGTAGCCATGTTACACGTTTTTGAAGCACTTGAAGTATGTCTGCATGGCATGGTGCAGAAGTGTGCACAGGTAACTGCTTCAAAAACTTTGGAGTTGTGTTAAATTTCTGAATCACCAAGCCTGCATGTACTGAAGATCTAGTGTAGTAGAAGACACAGTACATTTATAATAGGGCCATTTAATAATTATTAAGAATATGAGCTACCCAAAAAATGAAATAAATTATGTCAGTTTGGGTCTTTATATGGGCTAAACTATAGTGTGTAAAGCAAAAAGAAAAATTAAAGTCAAAGTTTTGTAGTTGTTTTGTGTAGATTAATCTCAACTGTTGCCAAAGTCGCCAACCTTAGACTTTGCTTTCAGATGGAAAGTGGACTCCAATCTTTTATCTGTCTTCTCAACCCACTCAATTTCATCATAACTATTCAGGCATGTTTTGTAAGACTTAGAGCTTGGTTCAAGGATGGAGTTTTTGGATATGCATGCAAACTTCTCTGCTAGGCTCTTGTTTAGTACAGGAAGGTTGAAAAATTTTCATAAGTATGTGTCCCTAGGCTCACTATCACTGGAGGTGCTCTTTGAACAACCAGAGTTAAACTTAACACAGTTGATAGCTTGGCCTGTCATGCAAAATTTGTCGAGAGACTCATAATTGCATTATTCTTCATGTCAGGGGTAACACTGGGTTTTTTTTGTTATTGTCCTTACTAGGTGTATCGTAGTGATGATAATACATCTAGGAAGAACATTACAAAATCAAAAGCATAGTAATTTTTTGTATGTGGTAAGTTTTCTTACTTAATTTGCAGACAGCTGAAGAGAAAGAAAAACGTGTTTTTATTACTAATCCAGTATAGATTGTAGTTTCTGTTTTTCAGGACAGGTCGGTGCACTTAATTGATGTGTGATCTATGACATTTTTTTGCATTTTTTCTGCATGAGAAATAGAAAAAATGGGATTTTGTGATGTTTGTTATAAGACTGGAATTAACATAGCTGGTTGTGATGTGGAATATTTGTTTTCTTGAGATGTTTCTTGCAGTTTTTCATCCTAGGTATTCATGTCTTCTAGTTAATGTGTCAAAACTGGCTGAGAGGAATGGCTCTCGCCTGGGCGGGATTGTGTGGAAACAGCAGAGGAACGGGGATCTTAAACAGCTTCCGGTGCCAGTTATTTTATCTTTCAGTGTTTGGGTGGGCATTTTTTCTCCTTTACTTCCTCCTGAATTTCTGGCAGTGGAACACATTTATATACGCACAGAAGGCTATGAGCAGTTTCCTCAATGTGCGTTTAGCTGCATGAGTGGGGATGTGGCAGGACACCCAATTCTAGCAGAACACATTAGTCAGGCAAATAAACGGCACAATGCATACTTCAGCTAGTCTGTCGCAGACCTCCTGGTCACTGCAAGTGAGACATTTCCCTTTCCACTGTCATTGTTTCTCTGTTTCCAAAATGATGAAACAATTACATCAATGATGATCTTTACAATGTCTTCCCTGAACATACTCCTTTCTTCTGGAGTCCATTAGAAAGCAAGGTTTCTGCTGCTGGGATTACAGACAACTATACAAGTTCTGACCACGTTGAGTTGTTTTGGCACCTCATTTTTTTGGAGATTCACAGCATAGGATTTCAAAATCATACAATTGGATCCCCTTTTCCTATACTGCCCTGTATCTGAGATTTTCTTCCTATATACTTTATTCTGGAATTTGCAATGTGGCTTGAGGCACAGCCTCAGAAATAACTTTCTCTGGTCTGCATGAGGTTAATCTCCCTGAAGGGAAAAGCTATGTGTTGGACACGATAAAGTGAATGGATTGTGAGGATGTAGTCCCATGGATTTTCATGTGGGAATTAGGAAAGAAAAAGGGCTAGCTGATATTTCTACTAGTGTATCATAAGTGCTTTGTTATTGACTCTAAGTAACTGTTATAGTATTTTGTTATTTATGATGAGAGAATTGGAAGATATTTTCTGTTTGACTAGTTATGTTTTTGGTGTAAGATCTTTTTTGTAGCATGGATGTAGTCATTTCAGCAATAACACTGAACTGCAATTCTGTAAGCTGAAAGAAACACACACGTAAATAAGATGGAGTTTCTCACTATGAAAAAACACATATCGAATGTAGAATTTTGATGTTGTTGAACTCCATAAATTGCTCTGTATGTAGTCAGGTAAAGGAAGGTCCTCATCTGAGGAGTAAATAGAAGAGTGGGACATGCCAGAAGACTTATAAGAATGGGGAGAAGTAGTAAGGAAGACAATGAAGTTGATTCATGAAATCTGCAGAATCTATTTTAAGTATAATTTTTTAAAATCAGCTTAGAAAAGCTAGTGTATTAATTAAAAGGCCATTATAAACTTAGGAGAAGACTAATACGGGTATTTTTATGTGTTAACACAATCATAGATAGGAAGAAATAGAATGCATTGCACTTGACAAGAGGCAATATTATTATGTAGTTTCTCTCTGTGAAATCAAGTGTTGTAACAGGTTTTTTTTTCATAATATTATTTAGCAGGACCTGCCAAAGTAATATCTTGCATGAAAATACTTACATCCTGAAATATTTGTGTAACAGAGTGCTCACAAAATCAGCAGACGGAAAGCCTCTTGGGAGAAAACAAGTCCTCATGGACTTGAGGAAAAAAGAGAAAGTGAAGAGAAGATAGATATATAGGCTCAAATACTACCATTGAAATTTAACACTAATTTTAAATATTTGTACTGAAATCACGAAGTTGGATCCAGTAAATAATTTAAACCGTAGCGTGGAATACGTAGGCTTGAAATACCATCCAGAGCCCTCTAAAATCGCCAAACACTGGAGGATGCTGAGCTGCCAAACTGTAGCGTTTCGCTGAAGAGTTTTTAACCTGTTTCTCCCTGGGATGTTAGTGCCTTCCTTGGGGTCTCAGGATGATACATTTTTTCTTGAGGAGCCAGATCTTTGAATCTTGTCCTGCATGTTGGCTCCTCACCCCTTCCTTTTAAAGAATTGCAACTGCTGCTTACTTTCCTGTTCAAAGCCTTCTTTTTGCAAGGTGACTTTCTGACAGGAATCTCCTACTTTCTGAGGAATCTCCTCCTCTGTATGATGGTCCAGTGGTTCATCAGTCTTTGAAGCAGTATGAAATGCTGGTTAATTCTATTCTCTGCCTGATGGTTCATGCCCCATCTGTCACCTCTTTAGCCATCTGGTTATGCATCTGGTTATTCAGAAGACTACCAGGAGAGCCAACCAAGGCAAACACGCCTTCACTGTGGTTAGGGTCACTTAAGTGGGGGAGAACCAAGTCCTGGCTTCTGCTTTTTTCTCTCGAAGCCTATTATTATTTTTAATACAAGCAGGTGAAATGGCACCACATCCTGCTACAAAGTTTGGGTGAGAGGAGACCTTTGGTTTTCAGGGTCCTGTAATCAAATACTTAAAGCTTACGTATGTTCTGCAGGGCGTTTAGTTGCTTAAAGCTTTGACTTTCACTAGGCGGGTGGAAGGAAATTTAAATCCTTCTTTAGGATGTAGTCCCTAGTTCTCTGAACTATGTTCAGTGCAGTAAATCTTGTCTGGCACGTATCTGGAGTTGCACTGACAGTGCACCTGAGGCAGGAATTACCTGTAACTCTTTAAACAGTTAGATATCCTATTTATCACCTATAAAGGAAGATTAATGGAAGGACAAGAAATGTTGGCAAAATAAAAGATTTAGTGTGCTTTTGCTAATGTTGTTTACTCTTGGGTGTCTTACAAATTCTGATCACGTTTGCACAAATCAAGAGTAAGCTTTACCTTACACCATTATGAAATTCCACTGGTGTGGTGCAACATTTTGAAAATGGCTTTTCCTCCAGTCAGATAAAGACAGCTGACTGTGTAGCATAATGGAAGGGCAGGAGTGACAGGGACGAGGTATACAAATTGATTACATTCGGTATGGAGAATTAATGTGCCTCATTCACATTGTGTTTAAATGGAGAGGAAGACCAATTTGTCATTTAGATTACTTTATGATTTAACAGTGGAAAGAATGGAAATGAGAGTTAAAAAAAAGAAAAAAAGCCTGCAAAAGGAAAGGAAGGGAAACATGGCATGCTGTAGCCTATTACAGGGTGAACACATTTAGTGAATTTAACATTTTTTCCCTGAGTGATAAATTATTCAGGAGCAGATTTTGAAGATTTCTTGGTTTCTGTTTATCAATGAGTTAATTATTTTCTGTGAGTTGTTCATAAAGTTGTTTAATTTTAGGTTCTAACTATCTAAAAGCACTGTAAGTATTTCATAAATTGGCAGAAAGAGAAGATGAACTTTTCTGGACAGGAGAACAGTTTTCTTAAGACTATCAGACAGTAACGGTAGCAATTTTGTGCATCCTTTTGCAAACCTGTGGAACTGGTTCCTTTTAGTCCAATTAAGATAATCTAGGAGATCATGGTATTTCGTGCTGGCAGCTAATAATCCTGACAGCCAAAAACCAAAGCCAAGCATTCACTTGGTCCAACATTTTCCAGCTACGCTCTTTCTCCCTGACTAAGCTCCCTTTAGTAATAGTGAGACAGAGCAATGAGATATACCCACTGAACAGGGTAAGGATTTATCTTCGTATAACCATTAGGAGTCCAGGTATGCTTTCCAGTGAAGCGCAAGTTTTTAACTGCCTTTTCAATCATTTCTCACCAAAAAGAATGTTTTTGGAATAGACATTATCTTTGAGCACATTTATATGGAGAAGATATTTCCCCCTTTTCTTAGGAAGAGTTTTTAGAAGTTCGAAAGCGTTTCTGTTCCACTGGTACGCTTCCATCTGCAGGAAAATGACAGTATGGGTATTGGGCATCTGCATTAGTTTAGGTCACAGTGAACAGAAATCACATCACAGTGGAGGTAAACATGTCACAGCCACAAGGCAGTAGCTCCTCCTGCTTTTGTCAGTGAAGGGACCTCCATTAGCACTTCAATTCAGATAACCTGCTTTTGAAGCACGTCTGATCGCCTTTACTTTTGTCTTGTGGCCTAGACCATGCTGAGGACTGATCTCAGGCTTGTCCAACTGTATTCCCTTTGAGCTAAAGTAAACTGCAAGATCTATTCCTGATCCAACCTCAAATTAGTATCAAAGCAACGCCCACAAAGATGTGCCTGATGTAGATAACCAGGTTTTTAGCACTAGATGCTTTTTTCAACAGATTTGCTACACTTTCACTGCAATGCTTGTTAGCATAGACATAGCTGTATAGCACCCAGAATATTAGAAAACAATACAGGTTTTACATAATTACGTCATTTGTAGCCCTTAAACATTATCATACATCATTACCAGTATGCCCATGCCCGCATATACACTTCTATTTTTGAAAGCCTCAGAGGCATTCCCCTAGGTTGTATGTTTGTTAATGAGGGTAAAATTTGACCTGGTATATTTTTGAGGAAATCTGTAAAAGCTGTCTGCGCTACATTGCTGTAGCTAAACACTTTGTCAGTATGTAATGGCAAAAAATCCTTGAAAATTTTGTTAGGTACTGAGATATAGTGCCAATCTCAAATACGGGATCCACTGAAAAGAGTTCTGGTGATGCAGAATTACTGCAAACTCTTTTCCACCAGTGCTGCTCTAATGACGAGGCTCTTCTGTGGCTTGAAGCACAAGCAGGGACACGCTGATTCATTCTGATCCTTAACCACATTCTTTTAACAATAGTCATCTGTGACTGTACAGATACAAGAGGAGCGCTTGCCAGCTGGGTAGGGGCAGAGCACGAAGTTTCGCAGTGCACACAATACTCCGCAGAAGTGTGTCTTCTACTTCACTACAGCGGCAGAGAGATTTTCTCATTTACTTATTTTCTTAATTACTGAAGGGTAGAGTGGATTAGTGAAAGACAGATTAGGACAACTGCTGTTTTTCCAATGAGGGCAGAAATTAACAGCTATTCTCTTTAATGAGAGTAAAACTGTTACTTTGCATATGAAGGAAAGGCTACAAACCTATTGGAATCGACCTGCAGTTAGCAGCTCAGATGGTGACTAACCAGCTAGGTTGTAATTTTGGTTGCTATGATTTTTCCAAACTAAACCACTGTCAGGAAGTCTAAAAACATTCCTTGTGAACTCCTCACTTGATACTGAGTTTAGCTAACCTTTTAAACTGAGATTATGTAAGAAATGTTTGCCTGTATGGGAGAAAAAAAAAAAAAAATCTTAATTTAATGAGAAGTGGAGGGTAGTCATCCAGGATAGCTCTTGCTACTTTTCTGAAAATCAGCCTAAATCCAATTAGCACAAGAATGTCTACAAACTGTAGCCATCTCGTTTCGTACTTCCCTTCCTGCCTTCTAACTTTTGCAACGAACAGGACCAGGCAAAACAAGGAAAAACAGTTCATAGTCATGGAATTAAAGATGGTGTGACAATACCATGTTCTAAAGATGCCTCATTTCTGAGTGCTTAGTTTAGCAGCATCCCATGATTTTAATCCAATAAGAAATTTCTCTCATTTATATGTAGGTGTGGTGTCAATACCTTAAACTACTGGCAACGTTACTGTACTCATTTTGCAGTCATTATGGTACAAAGTTTAGTATGTCACATCAATTTCTCAACCAAGCATTGCATTGTCAGTGAGTTGTTCAGCATCATTTGAATGTGCTGTAAAATCAATTAATGTTCTGAACAAAAAAAATACTGAAAAATAATTGTCACATTTTCTCAGTAAACTGGTTTAACTTTTCGTTTTTACATACATCTATCTCTAAAAATTTTTGAAACTATTCTGCCTCTGAGAACTGGGTGTTGTGTAGAGAACATACAACAAATCTGCAACAGTTTTCATACGAATTACGCAAAATCTTTCACAAAGACTAATTTTGTTTTCAGTTTAGCAGTTTTGATTTTTTCCTGAAAAGTGTTTTTTCTCTTTGCTAATTTGCTACATTATAAGTGAACCAGCTATTAAAGAACATCCTTTAAAGATTTTTTATGGATTTTTGTCTGATATATCCACAGTGTTGGCATAAATGTCTCTGTTTGGTACATCTGTGTGCTGAAGGTTGTAGAAACAATTCTGTGCTGGAGAAATATGTGCAGGGTAATTAAAATACTGGCATATAAAGCAAAAACTGAAGCATAAGAATGGCTGCACTGTTAGAGTATTATTTCATGAAGTTGCACAGTGAGCTTTCTTTAGAGAAAAATAAATATTCTGTGATCTCAGTGTGTAGGGCTGTGTCTGTAGGTGTGCATTGCACGTACACAAACGAGAAAATTTGTCTGAATCAGAATCAGAAGATCATCTAATAGCTCACATATGCTGGTTTTTCTAGTGTGCACATGATTTATAGAGCAAAAGCTCCTTTGGAGCTTGGTACTCATCTTTTGCCCTAGACAAGGAAGGTCCTGTACGTACACAGGAATCTTTAAAGCACTAAGATGTCAAACCTACCAAAAAAAAAGAAACTTGTGCAGACTGAATTTGTGACTGTAAAGGGATTCTAACTAAAAGGATTTGGTCAAACAGCTGTCTTCCTTCCTTCCCCTTCATTTCCAGATAATCTAAAGTGGTGCTCTATAATTAAGGCCATTTTTCTACTAAAAGACTAGAAAGTTGAGAAAAGCTGAGTAAGCAAATTCTGTAGGTGTGAGAAGCTGAAACTGCAGCTATTAAGCATGATCAGTGCTGTACTACAACTTGTATATAAATCAGTACAGATTTAGCAAATTTTCTTTCTTTATAGTGGAGAATGGGGGGGGAGGGGTTCATCCAACTCATTTCTGAAGTATATAAGTAAATTTTACTCTCAGGATAAGGTCAGCCCTGTAAAGAGTCAGTTTGATGGCTGAAAATTTTAAACATTTGTGATCATGTAAAAATAGGAAAATAGAATTGAAGTTCTCTGTCTCCGACTTGGTTTAGATACCAGTCAGAGAAGTCTATGCTTTGTATTGCTACCTCAGTTCTTTTTGCACCACATATTTCTCAAAACTATTATTTACAATTTATTTTTTAGAATTTGTGATAAGTACGATGTACATGATAGATAAACACAACAAAGAGCAAAAGACGCACAAAATTCTAATTCAGTACTCATGACTCAGCAAGACAGTGCAAGTTACCTGGCCCAAGTCTTTAAAATATATTTAAGCAGTTAGCCAACTGCTGTGAACAGTCCATGGCTGTCAGACACCCACATATCTTTAAAGACTGTGATTGTGAGTTTAGGTAGCACAAATTTATTTTAAGCTAATTTCTTTTGCCTAAGCAAATAATGAAGAGCTAAATTGCACCAAAGAGCATCCAAGCTAATGAAAACCATGCCTTTGGTTATTTTCTCTGGACTTTAATTCCATTTGAAATTTGTTTTTATTCCTATTATATATTTCATGGTTGGAAAGCTAGAAGAGGCCATTAGATTCTTTAGCTGAAGCTTTTTTATAATGTAGGTCTTGATGCTATTTATATGTTTAGCTTGTAACTTCCGTACAATGAAAGCATAAATAGAATGTGTAATTCATATAGTGTTTTTCTGTAAAAGTAATTCTAATGAAGAATACTTCTATTCATTTCAAATTTGCAATGTCACTTTATTTGAAGATCCCAATGGAGTTTTAGGCTTGTATTTTGACCCTTAAAATAAATTTAAACAGTTCTGGCAGTAGTATAAGAAAGCCTCTTGGGGACCTAGCTTAGTTGTCTAATTTCTAAATAGTTTAAATGCTAAGCCTGTAAAATAAATTATGTATAGCTTGAATTTAAATGAAAAAAGAATACTAGTTTTCCTTTGGGAAACAGCTTTAATTTAGAAAGAAAATTATGTTTTTTATGTAACTCTCAGCTGGGAATGCATTTGTTAACAAAATAGCTATTCAGTGTTTTGAAAATTTAGTTCTGCTTAAGCTACAGCCTCAATAAGAAGTCAACATATAGCCGGTTTCCATTTAAGAACTAAGCCACTGATGCATCTAGCTTGGCTGCGTTAGTAAAGAAAAGATGTAAATTGAGTTCTGGCAAAATGACTCTCAAAAAATGAATGTGTGCAAGAAGGAAGTTGTGGATTTTTTTTTTCTTCCCTCCACTCCCATGGGGTATAAGATGCTGTCATGGGCACCACCGCAGACGCTGAAACCTGGCTTTTGTGTAGCAGGTTTCCGGAGCTTCGTTTCTCTGTTGGTTTTTATGGTCTCTGTCTTTTTATAAATCCAGCAAAGCAGCTTTGTTCTGCTTTCCCATTATTGTAGATTCATTTTCTCATGGCTCCAGGCTACACCATAGAAGAACAGTGAAGCTGCTGGTTTTGGCCCGTTGATGCTCAGACGTTGAAATTCCCTCCTGCCCCTGCTTGCAGACTGGGCAGGCTCAGGGCTGTGCTGCAGCCCGTTGTTCCCAGGGCGTCTTTGCCAGGCTCCCACCTGACGTACGCCTGGTCCTCCCGGGCTGCAAAGAAGGTCACTTGCTTCCCCACCCCAGCCAGGAGGGAGGCAACCTCACCGCAGGGCCCTCCCCAGGCTTCCTCCTACCCCAGGAGCAGTGTGGCCACAGTTTTCTGCATAAAGAGGCGAGTTATTCCTCAGACATGTTCAGATGCTTCTGCACACGCGTATCTGAGCGTGCCTTTCCTCATTATGCAGTTTCTAAGCTCTAAGCTTTGTTTACGTGACACCAGGATCTGTGCTGTTGTTGCTACTTCTCCATTTTGAAATAACATTTCTCAGGCTTCAGCTTTTCCTTTTTTTTTTTCCCTTACATGCCAATTTGACTCTTCGGACATTCATTAAGGCAGGGTGTTCTGTTGTGTTTTGCTGGGGTGGGGGTGGGAGGGAGTTCCTCTTCACTGAGGTGAACCTCCTTCATCTCAGGTGTTCGGCTAAGCCTGCTGACGCTTGCCAAAAAAGCTGTCATTGGTGTCAATGGGTGTTTTCCTGATATGCTCAGGAGTCTGTTCAGAAGAGTGGAAGATCACCGAGACATTTGGACATGTGCCACGGAAGCAAATCATCAGATTGTGATGTTGGGACACTGACCGTTTTATGCAAAACCGCGGTGTGAAAAGCTCTGTATCCCATTACAGGGTAACAACAGTTCTGGGACCAACCTGTACCTTAGGGTCTGCTTACAGCTGTAGTTTTTGTTTTCCCAGATAACGCAGCTATCTGCTTCAAAGGGACAGTGAAGAATGAGAAAGAGGAAGGACCATGACTTTTTAACACCTGCCTCCTAAAAACTATTTGCATGTGCCTATACGCTGTGCCATACACATGACTCCAGAGTCCTCAAAACTGTTCTCTTATCCTTTTAGCCATGTAATTCCAAAGAAGTATCCTAGGAACTTGTACTTTTCATACTGGATATTTCCAGTTTGGGGTTGGATTCTGCTAACTTTGTATTTTATTGGCATTGCTTACAGACCAAGAACTACTCAACTCTAACAATAAGAAAGAGCACTGGTATTTGTCTTAAAGGTTTTGCCATGCATAAAATGGAAAAACAGTGTTATTTCTATTGATCCACCTGCAGACCACGTAGCAAATTCAAAGAGAAATAACTAAGTGAAATTACTAAATGGCAGAAGGGAACAAGGAATACGTTCCTGGGCCTCAATCCGAAAGGTCATATACCTGGCGGCTTATGAATGTCAAGTCTGAAAATGAAAAAGCAGTGGCAATAAACCACTGCCTTTGCGTTGCTAGTTGGCAAGTTCCCTCACAAGCTGTTGCTGTCCTTCCTGTCAGGATCTGTCACTGTGAGGGAGATGATGAAAGCCCCCTCATCACACCATGTCGCTGCACAGGGACCCTGCGCTTTGTTCACCAGGCCTGCCTGCACCAGTGGATTAAGAGCTCAGACACCCGCTGTTGTGAACTCTGCAAGTACGACTTCATAATGGAGACCAAACTCAAACCGCTTCGGAAGGTACGGTGCTTTTGAATTTAATTCTCCTCTGATGTCAAATGGCCAGGAAGGCTGTGCAAAGTACTGGCACAATTAGAGGAACATCTGTCTGTCCAAAATGGCTTTGTATTTGCTGTTGTTAACTCAGTCCCAGTGATTTAATTTCTACATTTACATTAGCTAATTTACGGCAGTAGAGGATTTTTACTAAAGACCCTCTTTCATCACTCATGCAATAGAAATGCACAAATAATAGTTTTTGTATTTTTAATTTTTATCTTCAGCTTTTTGTAATTGGCTCATCTGCCTATTTTATGCCAGAAAGAAATCTTACTCATCACGTTTTGCTTCTGAGTAACACGGGCCAGTTCACCCAGTAATTTTACATTGAGCCCATAACTTCTGGTTGAGAATGATGCTTGTACCAATGTGGAGACAGCAATTACAAAGTAATGCAGTCAATCAATTTAGCTGCATCTGTTCTAACTGTTACACTTGTGGGCAAATTAATCACTCGTACATTAAGATTAGTTAGTGGAATCTAAACTACAGGGCGACCTTGCATCCTGAAAGTCAACTGCATGTTAACTGCGCTCATCTGTTTTCCAGAATAAATCAACTTAATGGTACATGGATTGTCAATATAGGGAAGGTGAAGAGTTTGTAAAACATATGTGGGTTTTGTTTACTTCGGAGCGAATCATTTCTCCTCCAATTTTTCAATTTTTCTCTAAAAATGCTCTCATCCTTTTTCAGGTTTATTGCGTCTTTGAAGTTTGAGTCAATCTAGAACAGGGCAAGTTCTGATTTAAAATAAATTCCAGTGTGAGAGCCCTTGAGGAACAAGTAGAAACTATTAGCTTTTAACTAGTGTATGGATATGTAGTAGTGTTTTGATGGCAAAAGACATTTTGTTTTTGTCAGCCTTGCACAGGGAGCAGCAGTTCAGAGAAAGGAGAGCAAATGGAATTCCTTCTCATTTCCCACCCAGAGAAATTTTCTAGCAAGTCCCTGATGATAAACCACTTCTGAAGAGAGAATTGGGATTGATTTGACAAGCAAAGCTGGTGATAGGAAAGGACGCAGTTCTCAAGTGCCAGGTAGATCTTGCCAGGTAGACTGGAAATGGAGACGGATGTAAATAAAAAACTGATGGCTGCAAACTTAATTATATTGACTTAGGTTTTAGTAATTGCAGATAAATTTTAACTAATGTGACAGGAAGGAGATAATTGTATAAAATCCCCTGCCTGTAGCATATCTTCTGGGGATTTTTGCTGTATATATGTTTCTATTTTCAACATAAATTGCTTTAACCTTCCATCTAATAAGTACACTTGCAACAGCCACTTCCCCCAAGAGAATATACAGATATCAGTATTTTTAACAAAAGTCTTTTCCTGATTGCGTTAGATAATACAACATCTTTAAAACAATAGAAAAAAAATTTATAGCATACAGGCAGAAAAGGAATGAAGAATGTCCGTAACTGTTGATGTCAGAAGTAAGCACTTCTAACAGTGTGTAAGTGGTCATTGCTGCCTCCTCCCCCACCCCCCCTTTTTTTTTTTTAATTGAAAGAAATTAATGGAATACTGGCAGATTTAGAGTGGTAATTTAATTCTTACAAGTCTGTCATTTCTTAATTGAATGATTACCACCTTATTCAGCTTATCATTGATTCTAAGGTATGTTTTTGATTTCTGACATAGGAAAGATTAGCCTCTTCTTTCAGACAGGATAGTTTTGTTTCTGCTCAAAGTGGTACTCAAATGTAGTTTATCTGCCTGGCAGTAAATGCTGGCAACGTTCCCATTCCCCCCTTCAAATTCAGGGCTGACAAGTATTTGTCTATACAGTATGGACCCAGCATCTAGTCATAGATCCTTTCTTATAACTTACACCCATTTCAGCAACCGAAGTTGCCAAAGATTTCAAAGTTAAAATCAGTTATCCTTTTTGCATTTACAGCATTCAACTGTGACACACTTCATATGTTATTTTAAACAAAGTATAAGGTTCCTAATAAGTGTATGCACTAGCATCACCATTGTTCACCTATTTATGAAACACTAAACTGTTTATGAGAAGCTGTGTTGTAAACCAAGCATTTTGACAGCTGTAGCAAAGACAAGGTAAGGAAGGAAAGAGTCATTATCAAGAGACTTGATGAGTAATTACAGCTGACTGGTAAATTTCCACCCAAACATCTTTTGTAAAAATCACTGAAAGTGCTATTTTGTCAAAACCTATATGTTTTGCAAAGCTGGAAATTTCTGATGAAACACTGTCGAACTTATTGCAAGCTTTTACAGAGCCCAGAACTTCAGCTGTAGGACATTCCCTAGGTTTTCAGAAGATGGCTTCAGGACCGGTTGTCAGAGACCAAAGTGCTGTGGGACAGGCAGCCTCCACAGCTGCAGCTCTCCACAATCCTCTCTCTTTGATGCAGGATCTGAAAAGCACTACAGACTCTAGGATTTCCAGACCTTCCTGAGGGCTGTAGGCTTTGCTAAGGCTTGGCTCTGTACTAGACCCTGAGAGCCTGCAGTCTCCAGCACCAAGGCCAGCCTGGCAGCAGTTCCAAATATCTAGAACTTCCCAAATCTCTAGAATTCTCTGGTTGTAGTGGCAAGGACATTATGAGAAGTGGCAGTTATATCTGAAAATGATGCAGTTCTTTTCAGTTTTGCCGAATGCTGGGTAGAAACAGCGAAACTGACAAAAAAAAGATTTATTTTGCTAATAAACTTTGAGAAATTCTGAAAACAGATTTCATTTCAGTGCTTCCTAAACAGAAGACCAGAGATTTAGTTCCAACAGAAGAGTACATATTTGGTTCCATAATAAACTCATTTGATTATTTAAAAAAAAAATATTTCCTCTAAAGTGAATGTTTCTGGCCAGCTCCACCACATGCCATTTCCATGGCCATTAGACCTGGATTTGAAGTGACATGCTAGAAGTGAAAGGGTCACATCTCTCAGTCAGTTTTGATTTTCAGTCTCTGCCTTACTCATTATGTGAGATTCTAAAGTTTGGTTCTTGACTGGGCATTGCTTCATTATGATGGATTTTATCTTAATACCTTTGTAATATTCCAACCGCTGGTCTCCTGAAGGGAAAAAAATTGCAGACCATGGAACTTAATTACAGGTATCTATACTTTTGTTTTTGCAGTATCACGAAAGTAGAATTGAAATATAAAGGAAACTATTTGATTCAACTGGTGAATTGCCATTTTTATCCATGCCTCAGCCTTTCATGCATCCTGAATGTTTCCTAACAGTTTTTCTCAAAGTCTAGGGTTTTCTAGCAAAATCATGTTTGAATATCCTGTCATACAGCTGTTAGCACCCATAAGTGGCAATGTGCAGCATACTAAGCTAATGTAAATCAAGATACCTCTATTAAATCAATAGGCTTGTGCCAATATGCAACAGTTATTTAATTACAGTATCCCTGAAAGCACCAGACATCAGATAAAACTTAGTCTTTGCATTGAAGTAATCCTTTTAAGCACTCGTCAACAGGCATTGCAAGTGTTTCGTGTATTTGAGCAGGTCTAATTACTAGGTTAAATATAAATTTAGATATTAAATATTAAGCATTACTTAGTGTATCTGTTTTATTTCTTGTGGTCTCTGATATGTCTGTCTATGGTTATAAATAATACAGTTGCATTTGTAGCTTTATGTTTCAGCATTTGCAATCCATAATACAGAATTTCTCATTTATAAAGTGACTTTATTTATTGTGGAAGGAATTAGAAAGTGGCAAGAAGCTTGTGTGAGTTCCTTATTGTGTTCTCTCAGGTAATAGCTTAATCCTGAGAAAATCACTTTGTCTTTAAAAAGGATGTAATCCTGGTAAAGTAGCACCTGCATTTCGTATCTCTTGAATTTGGTGTTCGAAGCATAGTAGAAATAGGAACAGAATTAAACTACTGTATGAAATGGATTAAGGCGTCAAATTAAAAGGAGCTTAAAATGCAGAAATGACTTCAAATGGGGATTTCGCCACAGTGTGTCACTGTACTTCAAAATACTTTTCATATTTAAATTTTGCTGGCCATTTAAGACATCTGGTATCTGATGGGATGTTTTATTTTGATGCATTATCCCAACAGATTACTCCGTGGTGTCAGATATGTCAATTTTCTCTCCTGATTTTGTTTTATCTTTGAAATTATTTACAAAGAATGTCTTATTTATGTGAAGCATAAACAATATTGCACATTGTTACCATGTAGTTACTCTTGGTTGTCAAAGAAGAGCAAGTAAACTTTTTTTTTTAGGGAAGCATTATGTACCAGTTGAGGTTGATTTTTCTTTCTGATAGAAAAGGTGTCTGAATTCATCCCCTTCAAAAATAGAGGATTGGGAGTGTTCTTTTAGAATAGGGTGTTAAGTTTCTGTTGAATTAAACGGAAGCAAAGCCAGTCTTAAAATACTGGTAACGAAAGAAACTTGATCCTGTTTAGTTTGAATGTATACATGTGTCTTCTAAGTGTTACTCCTCAAGTATTCTGTATTTGCTTATATACTGATAAATAGCACTTCTAAATGTGATATGAGGTACCTCTCTTTGGGTTTTACACCCTTGACCTCTGTGGAACTTCTCAAGTACCCAGCTGCTGTCATTAGAGGAGAAGGAAGGAATGCGCTCTCTCTGCTTGGTATCATTTATTTTATAAATAACCAGGCTGTAATAAGAGCAATAAAATTTCCATGCCAGCTTTAACTCCCATACAGGATTCAAAGGTTTAATTTCCAGTTGGAGATGCATGGTTCATGACTGGCCAGAACAGGGTGTTTAGGTCCTGGAGAGAAGTCCTGGAACTGGCTAACTCAACTTTCCAGACAAAGCAAAACCCAGCTCAAGCGTATCAGTGCCCCTTGGTGGTCAGATTAGTGATCAGCTGGTTAAATCAGTTTGGGGAAGATTTCAGCTGTTTGGTATGATGCTGATTTAACTATTGGATCAAAAGCAAATATTTCCTTTTACTATAGTAAGTTAAAGATACTCTGTTTGCAAAAAGACCATCAGATAAGGAGGACCTGTGTAAACAACTAAGATGTAGGGTATGAGCCAACAGACCGCTTGTGGGTGATGCCCAGCTGTAAGGCGGAGAAATCAGCAACTCCACAGGCTCCTTGAGAAAAACAAGTGGCTCACCTATGGAAACAACAGGCGAAAGTCAGAATGCTGCTTTGAGAGTTATGATGGACAAAAGGAAAGTCGAAAGTGAATCTTTAAGTCCCATTTCTCTTCCAGACTTAATGCTTCACTCTGGAGCAGGAACACATCTGCTTCTGCTCCCACTGTTGGAGTTAAAAATGTGTAGGGTGCCTTTTTTCACAAAACAATCGGCAGCTGCATTACTCAAAGTCCAGTTATTAGAGCTCGTAGATAATGTGCGAGAGAGCCAGATTCAGCTCCCTTCTCTGTGCTCAGTGCAGTCCTATAAAAAGAGTAAATCTTAAAAAAATATGACTTCCTGGAGGAATTAATTCATAACTGGATGCTTTGTGGATAAATCTTTTTTTGATAAAATCTGGTAGTATGCATGGTGAATTCTGTGACAACAAAATACATTAAGGGTGATGATTTATTTTTGGTTCAATGCTAGCTGGATAATTCATATTTATATTCCTTATTTAAGAATATGGTGATCACTGACAAAAGTGACATAGCCTGCAGAGATATCTTTGTGAAATCCTGCTATGAAATCAAAAGCGGCCGCTGTTAGAAACCACTTCTCCCACCAGAGTAGACTCTCAGAGCCAGAAGTGACCTGCAGAGTCTCCCAGGAAAAAAAAGAAACTTTGAGCGCTCATTACTCTATCGCTTGCTGTTTACTTCTTATTGCCCTGTGCTATGAAGTATGAACCATCTGACTTTTTCATCAGTTTTCTAATAAGGCTCACGATAAGATCTGATAGCTAATATTGCATAGGTCAGGTAACATTGACTTGCTGTGGGATTAGTTCCCTTTTAACCCAATTTGGTGAATACTTTGCAATCCTTACCATAGGAGTAGATCCTACATTTCTTTTTGATTTCTGGTGCAGCTGCACAGCGTCGTCAAGGCAACCTGCTCCAGTGTTTTCTTTCTTCCAGTAAACTGTCTCAAAACATCACTAGCCTCAAATCGTTTCTTGCAATATGTGGGGTCAGACACTTCACCGGTGTGCACAAAGGCACAAAGCTATTACTTTCTTATTGGCTGTCATGTCATTATAGTGGATAACTTTGTGCTCAAGGGAGAATGTGTATATTAAAGCTTTGAAAGTAAAAATAATTCTATAGCATTTATTTCCTATTGTGATGCCTCGAGGATGTGGGGGACTACTTTGTTCAGACAGTTGTATTCCAAAATTTTGAGAGAGAGTAATAGAGCATTACTGCCAATTTATCTGTATCTAGATAGCATGCTGTAGTTTTCAGAGTGATGTTGTCTTGCATTTTGTGCCATAACAACAATAACAGATCTTAGCTTTCTCGTAGTGGTAGAATTTGGGTTAGTTTTCGATCTCTATATTTCTTTCCCTCCTATTCAACACAGCTTTTAGTCACACAGCTCTTCCAGCTCCCATGGACTTCTGACGAGAGATTCTGACCCCTTGTGCCTCATACCGTGAAACGATCATAACATACGCTTAGGCTTGCAGAAAGCCGCCTGACTATGATACTTTGCTGGGACATCCCCATGTGCAGCATCCTTTCTGGTGGTGGAACAAGGTGTTTTTTTATTGCCATTGCTCTGAACCTGCATTCTTCTGAGAAGCAAACAAAAAATCTTGTTCCAGAAAATGCAATGTAAACTGTTTCCTCTTTTAATTAGCTGCTAGTAACCAAATTTACTGCTTCTGCTGCTCGGTAGCATTTACAAAAGCAAAGAGAATTCAGGAGATTTTCTAGCTGGGTGTTAGTGGTGTTATTCACTACTGCACAGAACCATAAACATGAGCTCTATGAGGTACAAATCCTTCTGTGCTTTCTGAGGCTGAAATCAAGAGTTTGGTCTGAACTGTTTTACAGACGCAACTTGCATCAAAAAGTTTCACTTCCATTTTACTTAGAGGGTCCTACCCCTTCCTGCAGTTCATTGGCCTCTCAGTTGTTTTTTAAGAACATGGGGGCCTCGTTTTCTTTTTTTATTTCAGCCCTTTCAGTGTTCCATTTTACAGATTGGCCTCATCAATAGTTAGAGGAGGGACTGGGTAGCTGAAGTATTAAAAATAATTAAGAGAATCTCTTGATACTGCCTTCTTTACAGCTAAAGAAAATGTAAATGGAATGGTGCCCAGACACAAAATGTATAGCTAGTAATATAAAATTTAAAGAGCATAATCAACCAAAGCATTGACCTAAACCAGCCATTGTTATTCACGGACTTCTGTAAAATGCCATTTTTACCATTTAGTTTTGAAGCTAGGGATTTTACCAGCTCTAATGGGAGTGGGCTGCTACTCATGATGTGATGAATACATGTATTCATCTCTCACATAACTAACGCATACAATTTTATAATGGTTATTTGCCTCAAAGTTATTTTGCCTGGGATCTATTGATGTGAGAATGATCTGAACTGGGTTTTAGTTCACAGACTGATGCTTACTTGTTGGTGGAACATATGCAAGAAAGGGCTTCTCTTGAACATAGAAATATGGTACTTGATCTTAATTATGATCAAGTGGCATAATTACCAGTTTATTCACTACTTTTTATGATTTTTAGTGTTAATTTTATTCCTATAGCATTTTATTAAAATTAGTTGGAAATAAAGAAACTTTTCCTCCAGGAATTATTCAGATCTTTATGCATCTACTCCAATTTGCATGTGGCAAAATTGGAATGTATGGCATTTGTTGGAGATCTTTCAGAATGAATGGTTTCCATCAGCTGTTTGCCAGAGCACTAGGCTGTAGTTTTGTGTTAATCACTTTCCTCAGCACAAATTTCCTCTATTTAATTTTTATTTAATTGGATCAAAAGAGTCTCTCTTGTGGGTAGATTAAAAGACAGGGAAGGTAACTGTACCTATTCGCTGGGAAATCAGTATTCTTGCTAAAGTCATATTTACAGATAATGAAGCACGTCAGCTCCTTTTTTAAGTCTTGGTTACATGGCAATTCAGACATATGCATATATACTGTATATATAGTTGCAAAAATAAGATACATCTAGATATGTTTAAACAACAATGTATTTAAAAATACCAGGGTTTTGGTATACAAGGACATTTAAACCAAGCCACGTCTTTGTAACAGTTCAGACTGATTCGGTTAAGGGAAGCTCAGAGGTCAAGTTACGTTTTCTGTGCAATGCAGGTCAGTTGCTCTTACAACGCAACGAAGAAAAATAATGACCATGAAAGAATTAGTGTTCAGGTTCACTTGTACTATTAATTGAGTGGGTGATGGAGTGGGGGGAAGAACTGGTAAGAGCATCTTTTATCTATTAAAATGAGGGATAGAAAAGGGGATAAAAAGACAAGCAAGATGTTCTTGAGGTTCATCTGACAGTACCAAATGGCTGCTCCTCATTCAATGACCTTCAGTTATGGCTGCTTTCCATTTCCAGTCAGCTGTGCTCCTTTTCTCACAAGACTCCTTAAGCATGCTGTACCCTTCCTTTCTCCACTTGCTGCTATACTTCTCTTCATTCCTGTTATGACACACGATGCTGAAGGGCCTTGAGATGCAGCGACGTAATACGTGCTGCTGTAGTCCAGGCTGCACAGCAGGTTTTCCAGGTAAATGGCTTTAGGTGTTTATTCTGTAAGATACAAATTAGAACTCTAAGGAATTTTACATATTGGAAAGAGTGTGTAAATTACTAATGTATCGAATGGGAGAATCAAGGACATGATCAGCAAGCAAAAAAGACGAAGCACATTTAGCACAAGGCAGTGATCAGAATTTTCATGCTTGCACTGGTCTAAGAGAAGGCAAACCTAGGTGAAAAATATTTTCTAGGTGGAAGGTGGAATAACTAATACTCTCTTGTAACTCCTAGAGAAGGCTCTGTACCTCATTTATAACTACAGCTTAATAAACATAAAGTATATTTGTTGATTTAGCTTTTCAGGTGTCACCAGTTTTGTTTCATCAGCTCTAATTTCAAAATGCATGCTTCAAGATACTTCTCAGCAGGTCAAACAATTTTCTATTACAGACATTAAGCAGTGTGATGAATACCGAAAAGAAGCTGATTCAAATCAAGTCCTTCTAACAAAACTGTGATCATATAATAGAACTATTTCTTAGGTGCCTAAGGGCACAGTGCTTCAGAGAAATTTCACTTTACTTGGACAGGACTAAAGAAAGTGGAGAGGTGTACAAGACTATGTAATGGGATGCTGATCTCCAGCATGTTGCTGTATCCACCTTTGTCTCTAATTTCTCTTCTTTTCCTGTTTCTACCACGATATCCCAGCCTTCTGTCCACATCCATCACACCATTTCAGACCAAAATACACTCTGATGTGCAAAGGGAGCCCATGCTACTTGGTGGTATGGTAGCTTGATTGATTGATTGATTTGGGTTTTTTTATGTTTTTTTTTCTGTGTCTAAGTTGTTGTTGTTTGAGAGCTGGACTGTGATTTAGAGGCATTTGCTACTTAGTGACTGGAGGAAAATGTCATGCCTTCAATTAAGTGTGCTGCTCTTTTGGAAAGACAAAGTAGACAGAGGCAAGAGACGAATAGCTGCAAAGAGAATAAAACTGACACACAAACTAGATCCTTTCAATAGAAAGAATTATTGTAGGAATACTGTAGGGGAAGCAGGTGACAGTAGCATCTGCTTCTGTTCTTAACTAGTTGTGATAAAAGCTAGTGGAGACATAGATTCTACCGCTTTTTTTCTTTGCTTACTTGTGTCGCTTGTTTTTTTGGTTTTTGAGTAATAAGGGCATATGCCCAGGCACCTAAATCTAGAGTTCTAGATGTGTGCCTCTTGTTTTTAGTACCAGACGTTCCCCATAGTTTTGCATTACGGTGATAGTTCACTCCTGAACAGCGGTTCAATGTTTCACCTGCAATTTGTCTGTCAGGATTAACTTTTTAGATAAGATAGCTGAAGCGTACTGTGCTAGGAGATAATGATAATTTTCTTAAATATCTTACAAGGCAGGAAAAGAAACAGCAATTGTAAGAGAGAAGCTCATGGTAGTACCGGAGGCTGATCATGTAGATCGCTATCGAACAAAGAATTGGTTCATGTTGTTTCAGCATTCAAAGAGGATGCTTGGAAAGTAAACACTTTGTAGAGTACTTTTGCGTTCTATATATTGGTGTAAAATAATTTCTAGCAGATGGGAGCTAGGAAGAAGCTCCCAGTATGGAGAGATTATGCTGTAATTACTGGCCACAGGGTTTCTTGCACGTTTCTCTGGAGCATCTGATGTGGGCCTCTGTCCGAGACAGAGTGTTGGAGGAGAGGGACACGAGGTCTGGCTATTCCTGTGTTTCCAAAGCACAGCATTTTTTTGTTTAGTCTTTGTTGGGATGATTAGGATTCAGGTACTGAAGTTCTTCTAGTTGGTAAATGACAAGTATTCTCAATAGTACTTCCAGATTGCAGAAACAGCTACTTCATTTTAGAAATTATCTTCTCAAATTACTTAATATCCCTATTTTACACTTTTTAAGGATCTACTAATTGATGACATACACACCTAAAAATTGCGTAAGTTTGTGAAGAGTGCATGCTGATTATATCACTCAAGTCCAGCTCTCTTAACTGTCACTTAAAAAAGAAATACAACACTGTCTTGATTTTGATAAAACTGATTTATTCGTTCTCTGCAGATGATAATCTTGAGGTGTTTATCAAAGTGAGATTTTTTCATTATGTAGGGTTTTTTTATTACTCTAGGTGTGCATATCAAACATAAAAGTGAATTAAAATGTGCTTGTCTTCAGAAATGCACCCGTTTCTGATTCAGTTTTAAACTTCTAATAGGTGTTTTAAACACACCACAGACATTCATTTGAATTCCAGCCAGGTTTGTTTAGTGTCACTTAGGGACAGAAACAGATTTTAAGTAAACTTCAGACAGGTTTGCCAGAGAAGGTTTCGTACCAGCTCATCTAATGAGCTAACTAGATCAAGGCAAGGTTGTGCATGGATATGGCCGTATGATGCACCAAACTACACGGGATTTTAAAAATTTCTTTCATTTCTGTGATCAGTGGCTAATGTTGCAGGGGTCTAATTCTGGTTGTCTATTCTTGGTCCTTACAAGAGTTTCTTCCCTGCGATGTGTCTTTTGACAAAGGGCAATGACACATATGTTTTCTGTGTTTTCTGTGAACCTGCTCAGTTCTTCCTCTCTGAATGTGCTCTGGATGCATTTGGGGAAAAGAAGGCAGAGGAGGCGTTGTCGTGGCCCAAACCCTTCTCTTTCCAGAAGTCAGATCTGGCACGTTCTGTTGGGCTGTATGAGGGGCCCTTCTCGTCCTGGAGCAGGATGCGGTGAGGCGTGCCTTGTCCTTTCAGCTGCAGTCCTTCAGGTACAGGCTGCAACTACATGTTGTTTAGATGGCACGGAGTGCCCCAAAATGCTTTTATTCTAATTACAAGGTTTGAAGTCTCATCTCTGATCAACACTTCAAGCCTGCACGGGGCTGTTCTGCTCTCCTGACGTGTGGAGCCCTGCTGTCCTTTATTACTATGATTTCTTCCTCCTCCACCCACTGCACAGATTCCATTCCTGCAAACTGCCGTTGCAGCTGCTTTCCTCCAGCTGGCAGGATGTTAGTGGTTAGCAGTTCACTGTGGAGCCTGAGCCAATTAGTACTGCAACAAGTGACCAGAAAACCCTCCCTAAACCACGGAAAATAAATAACTGTGAGCTACATGTTCAGACTACTGACATATCTTCACTGCTTGGCTCACTTCATCATATGCTGTTCCAGTTCTTAAGAGCTTTTTTCAAAAGTGCTGGCTAGATCCTTCAGGCCTGGTTTGAGATAAAAAGGGTGTTTTTCTGTGTATTCCTCGTCTGTGTGCAGAGTGCAGTTTCTACAACAGCCCCTAGTAAATAATTTTAGCCTTCATTTTACAGATGTGATTATTTCATGATAGAGATTGGCTCAAAGTCTTTCTTTAGATTGTAGAAAGAATCCAGACAATGTTTCATGATGATTTTAGCTCTAGGTGAGAGCAGAGGGAAGTCCTTCCAGCTGTGGATGCGATTTACATTATATTGGTTGTCATTTTTTTTGCGAGATGATGGATAGGGAGAAAAATGACAGAATGGGAAAAATATTTAACATTAGCAATGTCATGCCCATACCTGATTCCCCTGTGAAGCCTCCTTACATACAATTTCTAAAAATAGCGTTCCTGAAAATACCCAGGAGTTAAAAGTCCAAGCATCCGTGGCATGTTGCAAAGCAGCCCATTCCCTGCACCTTCAGCTGGGCTTCCTCAGTGACGAGCCCCTGCGGGAGAGAGACCTTCGGTCGCAAAGGGGCGACTCTGCAAACCTTGCAGGAGATACGGATTTGCTTCAGGAAATCCGTGTAGACAAAATTTTGTGGCCAGTGTGGCAGAAGATTACCACTAGCAGGAGGCAACAGGCGGACACGAAATGGCGAGTGGGGGAAGGCAGATAGGCAGTAAATCTGCACTCTGAAGGTCGGGGAAAGAAGCACAAGCAGCAAAGTTGGCAGAGTGCAGTTCTTTGATGTGGTAGCAGCCTTTGGGTGAGCAGTGTGAAGCTTTTGATTCTGCACTGGGCCATCACAAAACTGCTTTACAGAAAGCTTAATGTATGGGAAGGGATTAAAAACACAGATTTACTTCTGTCTATAAGAAGAGAGGCTGTACTGGGATCTTTAGGATATGATGCATCATCCCCACATCTGCAGACAATCTGTTTTCAGAGGATATTAAAAATATCCATATTTATTTGTTGCATATTGATTAACCAAACTTTCATTAGAAGTGACGTGCAGGGGGGCAAATTTTTGGTCCTTTAAAATAAATATCAGGGATTTTCTTAGACTATGTTACAGGAAAGGGAAGTGGTTCACTACATATGATTTATTGTTTTCAGGCTATGAAATTTTTTTCCTTTTTAATTTTTTGTTCTTTCCCCAGAAGACTCATGACTACGTTTTGCAAGAGCGACTACATAATTGTCTACATAATTGCAAGAGAGGGTTGTGAAATCAGTAACCGTTCCCTTTACGTTTCAGAGCGAGATAGTGTTTAAGAAACGAAACCAAAACACGTGGCAGAAACCTAGGACAGGGCACAGTTTCGCAGCCGCCACTTTCAAGATGATGACAGACTTCTCCGGCAGCAAAGCACAGGAATTCAGGCTGAGGTGCGCGTCGTGTTTTAGAAATAGCTGTACCCGGTAGCTGGGGTGGGAGAAGTGGTTCTGATCCCGTTTACAGCCCAGCTTCTTCCCTTTGGCAGCTCCTTCTGGCTGGAAGCAGGAGCAGGCAGACGGTCTCCTACCACCCTCCGGTGGTCTGCGGAGCGCGGTGCAAGGGCGGTGTTCAGAAAGCTTACCCAGAACACAGAAGGGGGGCTTGGGGAGATTTCAAGCCTTCTTCTCGGGATACGTATAGTTGCGTTGTGGATTTGCTTGGTGACTCGGGTGAAAGGTCTTGTGGTTTTCCGATGTTCCGAAGCGTTTTAGCACGCCAGTTCCTTGGAGCGTGATGATATTCAGGCGAGTGCTTGTATTGGAGGGACGTTAAACCATCTGCATCGGTGATGGTTTCCGCCCGTGTTGGCATTGCTGCCAGGACTAAGGAATCTGTGGGTGGTGATGATCGGATGTGCAAGAGTGAAGGGGAGCTTCCGAGGAGGCTGAGCAAAAACTGCAGTGTTTGTCTGTCAGTTAATGACTCAAGAATTTGCAAGTAATTATAAATGTCTTCGCTGGCTGTTACAGTCTTCCATTTCTTTCTCCCAGTCTCTAGAGCACCTTACAAATATGAACGTATACTTTTCCAAGGAAAATTGCATCTGGGCACTTAATTTTGTGTTATTTTTCAGTTGTTGGTGGCATCTGATGTTCTATCCATGTTACAGTGTCATCAACCTGATGGTTGTACCTTTTTCTAGATCACTGATGAAGATAATGAAATGTGATGCACTTAATTTTTAGCTTGCTATCATGAATGTAGAGAGCCGTGAGAACTGCAGAAGCTTCAAAATACAGCAGGGGTGAATTTGTCAGCGGTTAAGGAGGCATTAATGTGCTGGGGGACATGGCCACACCTGCCAACCTTACACACCCAACTCTCGGCTGCATCGAGTCCTGGACTGTCCAGCGCAAGCAAAAGGGGCTGATGCTTTCGCTGCTCAGTATAGTGTTGTCTCATAGCCTTTGCTATGGCTATTCAAACAAGTTTTAGTTCACATAACTGTGCTTTTATCCAAGCAAATCTGTGCTAACATTAACAGTTAAATTTTCAATTTAAGCCTGTTGCAAAAATCCTTAAATAGTGAATTGCACTTTTCTGCTCCAGGGCAACTGAAATTTCTGGCTTATCTACTAACATCACTCGTCTAGTAGAGAGTGACAGTGGTCACATAGTTCTCTCTGTTCAGCCAAGATAAAATACGTGCATAGGACAGGAAAATTGCCTCAGCTACCACAGGGATCACCAGGAGTAGAGCACAAACTTTAACTGAATTTCCCATTCTGAGCTCAGCCCATTGTGACTGGGGCTGAGAGAAGAACTGGGACTGTAGCTGGGGCAGGGCGAAACAGAAGCACGGCTTTGGGAGACAGCAAGAGCTGCCGAATGCTCCCAAGTACTCTGACCGCCCCGCGTCTGTCCGTGTTAACAGGAGTCACTCCTTGGTCCTTGTTCCTTTCTTGTACCCCAACTGGGAGTCCGAGGTGCTCTGCGATCTTCCAGTTCCATACCCACCTGTTCCCGGTGGCCTCTCCCGGTCTCCTGACAGACAGCTCGTTTCTGGTACGGTAACGTGCGTGCGGACACGCAGGCACGCTGTCTTGGGGGAGAAGGAAAGGGGCCAGAGAGAGGAAGCAGGATCCAGTAAGCCTTGGCTGGATTTGATTATGGGGTGTTAGCAACAAAGGCCTGCTTTAGCCCATTTCTGCTAGCTCCCTCTCCTGATGTGCCTTTCTTGTAAATCTCAGCAGAAGTTTCTAAGCTTGTTCCTTTGTTTACCTAACCTGCCTGTTGCTCGTTTGTTTTTGTCTTTTTTTCCACCTACAAAATGCTTATATTTATCGTAACAGGACCAGCATCCTTCTTTGACTTTAAAATTTCATACGAAAAAGCTTTATTTTAGTGGGCATTCAGATCAACACTCCAAGGCTTCTGTGTATGTTACAGAGAGTAAAATGGGTATAATGAGGCAGCAGGTGTACATGACAATGAAAACTTAGCACAGAATCTTCTCTCCAGTAGACCAAAAACTGTAGCGTCAGAGTTGAGATGACAGAAAATTTCTGTTTAAGAACACAATTCATTCTTCTGTATGTTCAACGTTGATCTCTCACAAAGCGTCAACAGGTAAGTCAGGAGTTAAGGTAAAATCCTTTCTTCCATCCGGACAAGGACAACTTTGTCTTTGGAAAGAAAGCCTGTCACAAGGCTTGAATTGAATTTTCACTGCAAGAAGGATGAAAGTCTCTGGGTCAAACTTGCTGTGTAACTTGGTGACTGTAACGACACGATATGACTGTGATGATAATGCCACAGTCTGTCTGGTCTGACCACTGAATACTACCTACATGAACTACAATGAATATAAGGTTCTGGTGGTTTTTTTTTACTACTTTTTTTTAATGCCTCCCATTTTTCCAGACTGCCATACAAAACCCAGCAAGCTTAGCTGTCACGCCTACGTAGCTGTGTCAGAAACTGAAATGAGGTACCAGCTGGTATATAAACCACTAGCTCTGTCTGTTTGTATATTACCTGGGAAATATTTCAGTTCTTCTAAACAGTTATTCAAGCCTTGTGTTCCGAAGATTCTGGCAAGGGCTAGAAAACACTCCAGAGATTGTGTTTTGAGGCAACAGCTCTGAAACGTGCAAGCTTTAGCTGCCCTTAAAGAACGAAATCCGTTGGGCCCGGTATGTACTGCTATAAAAGTCATGGCCGGACGAAGCATTTCTGAGAGTTAGAGCTGACGTTCCTCAGCGTTTACTGCAGTTGTGCTCCCTCGGAATGTCACCAGACAGCAGGTAGTGTTTGGACTAGAAGAACGGCCACGTGGTTCAGGTTGAAGCCTAAGCGTCTAGTTTAGATGCCAACTCCAACACGAGCCATAAGCCACTTAGGGAAATTCGTTATTTCCTAAAAACAAACCAAAATAAAATTTAAAACCCCCCTAAACAGCCAGCTAAACAAAACCCAAACAAGGGAAACAGAGCCAACAAGGTAAATTTATACCCCTCAGCACTGTGACGTAGCAAGGGTTTTTGACCCGGGGAGCTGTTGGCAGCGGCAGCCTGGCTGTCCCGGAGGTGCGTGGAGGAGCAGCTTGGCCACGGCGGTGCTTGGTGCCGTGCCGTGGGTGCCGTGTCATGGGTGCTGTCCCATGAGTGCCGAGCGGTGGGTGCAGAGCCGCAGTGGAGGCTGGCACCAGCGCGGCTGCAGGGAGGTGGCACTGCTGTGCTGCGGTTCGTACTCGGCTCGCTCCACAGACGCTAGCCACCGACTCCGAGATTATTCATCAGAACGGAGGCATTTTGCTTTTAAATGTCATATTCCTTCATCTGTTTTCAGAAGCAAGCGTTTTAGTAGAGAAGGGTTTTATTATAAAGACGTGCTGAAAAAAATGATGTCTTCACAAGCAAGATTAAAAAAAAAAATTGCCCCAGGAGTTGCATTGTTCAAATGCAGAGAACAGCCTGTTTCATCTTAAAATAGCCTTCACTTAAGCTAGGGTTTAGTGCCACCATTCACAAACATGTGCCTGGAAGACCCTTCTTGTATCACTGAGGCTGTTTGACTGCTGTCATACGATCACTTCCATGTAATTGTCTTTTCAGGTTTCTCAAATTTAACCCTCAATGCAGTTGCATTTCTTATGCTTTTATTTTATGGGAAGACTGTTCCACAACTGTGTTCCTCTAATTGTAAGCAACTGAGAATAGCTGAGAACAGGTTAAGTCTCACAAGCTGATGTTTGCATTTTTTCTTCTCTCATCACCAGAAGTGTGCATGAGGTAAAGTTAAAATAAAAATATCCAGTATTTTACCTGTTTATTAACATGTTATGGCTGTACTGCAATGAAATTACTGTAGATGTCATTTGGAAGCAGACAGAAACGGAACAGAAAGAACTCTTCATTCCCCTGAATCAGTGAAAACGAGATCACTATGAATCTTACAGCGACAATGCACATACTACTGTAATGTATATTATTAACATAAAAGGATTTCTTAATTTTACTACTGCTTGTTTTTTGGTAGAAAGAGCCAGAATAGCCTAATCAATTCATTGTAAAATTTCACAAGTCTTATTTTGTCTTATTACTTTTTTTTTTTTTTAAATTGCAGTGGGAGAAACTACAGATGACAACAAGTGAGAGGAGGAAAATAGTTTGTTCAGTCACATTCCACGTAATTGCAATTACCTGTGTTGTTTGGTCATTGTATGTTTTAATCGATAGAACCGCTGAGGAAATTAAACAAGGCAATGATAATGGTAAGTATCTTTTGTCTTCTTCAATCTTGTTGATAATGCCGTGGCGGGATGCGAGATGCAGCTGTGTAACCAGTCGCATTCCGTTCTTAACAGCTCGCTGATACACGGCTGCATCATAAGCTTTAATGCAGAAGTAATGAATGCATCAGCGTTAAAAGCTTATGTTACACCCCTGCAGAGAGACCTCTACTTAGTGTAATCATTACAACAGCTTAAGCAGCCCGCTGGTTCTTCCTAGGTTAATCTCCCATTATCTAGCTACTTCTAAAGATCAGACAAAAAGATGAGTCAAATTCAAACAGCTCAGTGCAAGTTCAGGTCATAAAATAGCAATTTATTTATATTACCCACTTGAATCTCGATGTCCCGTAAAACATGACAGAGCCCTTTCATCAACAGGCTTCCTAATGCGAACTTCCCACAGACCATGCCCCAGTTGTGCTGGTCCTTCATGTGGGACTTACGCAGCATGGAAAGGCATTCCTGCGCCCTTGCGAGCAGAGTCTCGCTGTGGATGCCCATGTTCCAGTTGTGTTTATTGTGAGGGTCGTCAAACACTGGAACAGAGAGGTCGTGGAGTCTCCATCTGTGGAGATACTGAAAACCCAACTGGGCATGCATAACAAAATGCATGTTTAACATAAGTAGGTTTCTTTTTGGACTATACTTACCATATGTGGAAACTGTATTCCAAATTGAACTACTGTTTTCCATTTCAAATCTAAGCCTATTTGGTCTTAAATTTAGTCTCAAATATGATCATGATAATGATAAAAAGCTTTTGAGTTTTGATCTGAATTGACTGTAAGCCCAGTAGAGGGACAAAGGTCTCTAGGTTTGTGCTGTGCTCTGAAGCTAAGATGGAAAACAAAACAGGCGCAGCTTTGTGCTTTGCTCGTTAGATAAATATTTGATGATACTCCCGATGCCTGCCTTTCTTGCCTATGAGAGGAAAATGCGTAACAAGCCTCAGTAAGTCACAGCCGAGTATACTACAAAGCCTTGTTTTGCATTCTTTCTAAATGGGTAACCCTGGCTTTCATCTCAAAAACACTGGCCCTGAGGCCAGGACTAGGAATGGCTTTGAACTTCTATTTGTGAGTACAACCACACCACCCTTCTCATTAAAAAGGGGAAAAGTATGTCTGTGGATTAGCTGAATTTACACAACAAAACCGCTAACACGAATTTTTGTTGTCATATACAATGTGTAAGAATTACACTAATTAATGCTGGTAAACTCAAAACGTATTTACAATTTGTATAGAATTCAGTGTTTGCCAAATGTAATGGATGATTCCCCACTCTAAAAAATGGACAAAGAGACGCCTTGGAGCTACTTGCAACACGCAAAAATAAGCGTTCATAAAGAGAACTCTTTTGCCCCCAAATTTGCTTGTTGGAGGTGGGAGGGGGTTGTACTTTTACAAAATCAAACATGTATTTGCAGGGGGTGGGAAGATATATAGATATATATAGATATAGATATAGAGATGTATATATATGTAGTTTCCTTTTATCTCCATTATTTGTTTAAATGGGAAATGCTGGGGAAAAGGCAGTGAACACTGGAGGAAAAACATTTTATAAAAAATATTTTGAGGAGGAGGAAAACTGAAAGCCACAAATAGCACTAATTTAAGTTTAAAAATCCCTTTATAAAATCTACATCTCAAAATATTTTTTTCTCCTTCGGGAAGCATCTGATGCAAACAAATAAAAAAGTAAACTTCTTGATTAGTAAATCTGTTGCTGGTCTACAGAAATGACAGTTTAAAATATATTTAAAATACTCTAGAATTTATATAGCACCAGTGGGAGGGAATCAAGTTTCACATGAATTTGCTCTGCTTGACGCAAAAGGTCTAGGCTTAGCTGAGCTTTGTCTCTCCTCATAAAGCTTGAGTCTGTGAAAATCCGGCAATCCTGGAGTGTACTGAAAGGTACAAAATTCGCTGTGCCGTACCAGTTAAGCAAAAGACGATGCTTCTTGTATTACCGTGGCAGCAGCACCAGGACATCTTTACTGCTCAGAGGTGGAAGAAACCCTGAAGGAAAGCTGAGCCCTGTGTTCAGCCTCTTTCTTCAGAGCTCAGCGCTCCAGCTGTGACTTGCTGGCTCTACGTGTCATTACCCACAGATGGGGCTTAGTCAGATGCAAACCGTGCTGTTTTCGTAATTAAGACCAAGAAAGAGACAGGGATTTTTAAAAAACAGCTATTAAAGGGGGGAAAAAAAAAAGATAAAACACATCACTGGGTATGACACCTTAGCAAAGTATTCTTTGTTACTTCCTTTTGTCCCAGGAACAGGGGTGGAAGAAAAGCACAACAAACGTTTTGCAAACAAATTTAACAAATATAAAAGGATTTGTCCCTAACAAGTTCAACTAACCAGAGCAGTAGCGGTTAGGGAGATACAAAGTGATTTGCGTGTTCTTGGTATGCTCTCATTTTGCTGCATATTTAAAAAATTAATTGGCTAGCACCATCACTTAATACATTGTAACCATTTCTAAGTACGACAACACAGTTACCACAACAGGGAGAACTACAGTTGCTTCAAACATTTTGTGTGCTTTTGTAGTAATTAGTATTCTTTTGGTCTCTGTTTGTTTATTTAACTAAAAGCCCAGTTCCTGTGTGTTTAACAGTAAAGGGGAAACTTGGATTCATGAGACTGACATAGCATGCTGAAAGTAGGCTTGCTTTTGAGAAGTCCAGGTCTAGGAGTCGAGACTGGCTCCCTGCTGAAGCTCCTCCGCTGAGGCCCAAAGGAAGGCAGATTGCTTCTCTGCCTGTGGTAAAAATTTCTTCCCTGGGTAAAGTGTGGGTAAAACTCACAGATATCACCAGGTTGGTGTGATCTTTCACCAGTGGTTCAATATAGCGTCTGCAAGGCACCTTGACTACTACACTCAGTGAGCAAACCATCATTCAAAAGACCTTCCATGTAGGACAAACAAACCTATTCAGATTGTTCTGACTGACAGCTTAAGCACTGATAGAGAGGTCTGACTCGTGTATAGCATTTAATCTTTAAATGTGATGAGGCAATATGTAATGGGAAGGCTGGTGCTGTTCCTTTGTGTTAGGCTACTGAACAGTTGAAGAAAGCAGATGCAGTGGTATGAATTAACAAGAAGGCTGTTCTTAATACAACATTAGTTTATTCTCTTAAAATCTTAAGACCACATTTAGGCCAAAGGAAACCATTTTAACATTATTCATATCATACAAGGTCAAATGCTCTCATCTCTAGCTATTTTTGTGTTAGCAGCCATATATTTTTCTGTAAATATCAATGTGATGGATTAATGCAATGAGAAAAGTAAGAGCAGATGCACCAAAAACTGTAAAGTTACATTTTTAGTACATGGGAATAGAAGTTCTGCTGTTTGACATAGGTGTTTTCAGGCGGGGTTGCACAGACAGTGGGAAAAAGCAGCCAGTGAAGGCAGGTGATACAGGAGATAAAAGCCCTTTCTGCTAGCTTTTTTTTACTATACCCTGAATGCAGGATGAAGCTAGGACCAGTTAATAATATTGTAAATGTTGGTGTTCCAGGTACGCTAAACAGTGTTGTGCTTCTACCACGACTGAAAAAAACAGTTGTTGTTGATGTGCATAATATTTCTAGGTATCTTGGTTTTGGTACTTGTATTTTTGCTTAAGCAAGCTATTGAATCTGGGCATACTATTGAAGAATAGTAACAGGCTTTGGTTTTGACTGCATCAAGCATTATGCTTCCTTTGTGAGAGTGGCCCTGCATTTCTTCTGTGACCTAATCGTGGTGAAGTCAGTTAAAAGTGGGAGGCAGCTGCTGCTGTTTGCTGCTTGAGCCGTAACTGCCCCAGTAGTGTGCACATGCCTGGGAATTCTTAGCAGGGGGCTTCTTTTCAATATATTTTACTGAAACTCAGTACTTGATATTCAGTGTATAACAATGGTAATACATATAAACGTTTTATTTCAAAGGTGTCCTTGAATGGCCGTTCTGGACAAAACTCGTTGTGGTGGCCATTGGATTCACGGGGGGCCTGGTCTTCATGTACGTGCAGTGTAAGGTTTACGTTCAGCTGTGGCGCAGGTTGAAAGCCTACAACAGGGTGATCTTTGTTCAGAACTGCCCAGACACCGCCAAAAAACTGGAGGAGAAGAACTCTTCGTGCCCTCAGACCTCGGATGTCAAGGATGCGGTGGTGGTGCCAGTAGCACCGACAGGTACAAACTCTCAGCCGGCAGTGGAAGAAACGACGTCTGAGGTCATGCCTGTTTGACAGCGCCAGCATCGCTTCTTCCTCGCGGAGTAAGGTGTAGTGTTTTCTACACTACAAGTGCTAAAAGAGAGTAGAAATGACTGTGCATTTTTTCAGATAAGAAAACAAAAAAACCCCACACAAAAAACCAAAACCTTACAAGGAAAATGGATCCAGCAAAGCAACTTGTTACTGTATGGAATGTGGCCGTTTGTGAAGTAGTTTCTCAACTAGTCAGCAAGTGTAGTGAAAGTGGAAGTGTAGAAAGTGCAATAGAGAACAGGTTTCACAGACAATGCCAAACCAATGTGAAAAGAGTACTTTTTTTTATTTTAAAAAAACCTGGATGGCTGGGAAAGTTGCAACAGACCTGATACAATCATTTTGTTTACAGAAAATTCTATGAAAACAAAAACCTTTCATCTGTTTACTACTAAAAGTTGTCTTTGCTATTTATCTTCTTAAAGATACACTTCAAAAGGGTACCAGTCCAGTGCTATGCATTAACGGAGCGGAAGGATACAGAGCTGCATCACAGCACTCACTCTCTGAGCCTCCTGCGGTAACGCAGGTTGGTTCACCTGACTGCAGCGGAGCCTGGATGATTGGGCAGCTGCGTCAACGAAGGGCATTCGAAACACTGGAAGGGTAGCATTGTTTTTAAATATGCCTGAATTTTTGAGAAGTAAGCAATTCCAACCAGTATAAACTCATATCTCCATAAACTACAGATATGTTTTTAACTATAGCTGTCAGCAAAATAAATAGAGGAAGCGGAAAATGTGTAGATACGTATTCAGAAAAGCAGCTCGGCTGTTTACTTCGCAAGAGTGAATTAGACGTAAATTGGATATGCAAAGTTTTGAGGTAGAACTGTAAGTGAAAAAAATGCAGTTTACTACAGAATCGCACAAAAGTACATTGCATATTTTCAAAGGTCTGAAAAAGGATGACACATAGGCAAGATGGAAGCCATTTTTGGTTTTATTTTTTAAGATTCGTTACACAGAAAGGCAGGCGTAAGAGAATATACACCTACGTATCTTAAGAGAACATTAGTTTTTATCTCCTTGTTCTGAAAAGTTAGTTTTTACCTTCCTGACTGAAAAAATAAATCAATGGTTTCCCTCTGTACAGGTAAACTCGAGATGTTAAGAGATTCAACAGTTCAGTTGTTAACTTCGTGTTTTCAGCATTCTCATATAACAATGAAGTGTGACTAGCATTAAAGGGTGCAATAGATACATGAATGTAGATATAATACTGTGTCCAACAGGGTGAATTATATATAAAGAACCAATTTTGTGATTCCCTTCTCATACCTCTACCATCAGGACACAACAGCAAGTATTGACTTGGAGTATTTATGTACTGGCATGGACAGGTCTGGGGCCTGAACATAATGTATATTTAAAGAAAAAGTTAAAAGTTCTTTTTTGACCTCATATTTAGATAAAGGAGGAAAAGCGAACAAGCAAATAAAGACCGAGAGTAAAGAGGGCAGCAGCGCACAGGTTCACTCAAAGGGGGAAACATGCCACAATTACAAGTGAACTAGACTTCTACAGAAGCCTTCCAGTTTCTAATGGTAAATTGCCTCTTTACACACTCAAATACTTACAATTAAATAACAGAATCATCCTGTTCTTGCGAATATCCAGGGTGCTGCGCCTAAGACCTATTGAGGTTTATGTATTAGTATTCCTTTGTGAATGTGTTTACTGGCTTAAGGCTCGGGGAATACTGGAAGTAGCAGTATTAGCAAGAAATGTGTCTTTTATCTGACCATTATGTTCTTTTGTATTGGAGTTGCTCATGTAATTGGGCTGTGACTAAGTGATTGTCATTTGGCTGCACAGGACACAAAATCTTGGTGCCTGAAATGGCCCTAAATACATATTAATATTTGCTCCAAGTTACTCCAGGTGAGTTGGATTAATGCTTAAGTTTTTCACATAATGACACGCACTTTTCATATAAAGTAACTTTCCAATTATACAATTGCCAGTTGGAATTGTAGCAGCTTCTCATTTGAGATGACATACAAGAGTAACCAAATCATTTCTCTGTTTGTAATTGTGGAGGAGACTTCAGGAGGTCTTCAGAAAACCATGACTATACTAAGGAATGCCTCATACCTGCACACGTTTAAGACAGTCTGCAAAGGCATGGGTTTCAAAAAGTGTAAATCAACACGCTAAAAAGTAAATCTCATTATATCAAAAGTTAGACACTTAAAATTACTAGCTGCATCTAAATGTTTGGAACAATGTTTACAGTAAAACCTGATGAATCATAGCAAAACTGACTGACAAGGAACATTATTATGGAAGACAATTAAGAGCTTTCTGAAATGATCAGAAAGTTTCTGACTCAGTGACAGTAACCCTGCTGCTTTAGCCAGCTTGTTCTTCGACCTGCTGTAGCACCATGACCCCACTGAAAGTACTTTATCCCCTATTTTGACTGTTTGCTGGAGACTAATTCACATTGTTTCCTTCTTGAACAAGTATAAAATTCAACTCAAAGAAAAAAATACCCAAGGCTTCTGAAAGCAGATTTGTAGCATCCAACAAGATTACTGTACAGTTTTAAAAATACACTGAAGAGTCAGCAACAGAACAGACAACTTGCAAAATTTCATACTAATGACTTCAACTTCAAAACACTATTTTGGTGCTCATCTCAACTGCATGTGCAACTGAGCTTACAGTTAAATACACAAATGGAGAAGGACTTCAGTTGAAATTCCTCCTTTCCCTTTGAAATATTAATTTGGACAGCAGGAAAAGGAACAAAATGGGACACTGTCTGCTGAGACAGGCAATGAGACAAGTCAGCAGCAAGCGAGATTACATCAGGCTCGAAGCAGTCTTTAACCTTTTAAAGCATTACAGTATTAGCCTGTGCATCCCTTTCTCTTCTTAGGTGGACTGGATTTTCTAGAGTTTTCAGGGATTTCGTGCAGGATTGCAATGTGTTTCTGAAGCAGCGTGGTTCCTCTTCAAGAGGGCAAGGAGCTATTCACACCAACATGTCTTGGACACAGGTCTGCGCGAATAAGGAAGATGCACAAATACTGACCGACACTAGACAGCTGCTTATTAACCAGTGTTCTTTCATTCCCACACAAAGCACAATTTTCTGTATTAATTTAATAACCACAGGATTCTATCCTGCAAAAACAGTACACTGAAATTTTTAAGATGCTTCGACTTTTTAATGAAAATGATATATCAAATAAAGATCCATAGGAAACCGCCTGTGCAGCTCAGGCGGACGCGCTGATGGTGGAATTTCGCCTGGCTAAACCCACCAGGGCAGAACCTTGCTCTGAGCTGCCATTACCAAGAAGAGCTTAATCTGCATTCTTGTTTAAGTAAAGTTTTAATGAAGGTAGGTAGAAGTAATCTGGAGTCAGATAAAATCTGGAATTTTAAATAAAATAGTCTTAACCTATGAACATGCTCATTCTTCCTGTTTTAAGTTACAACCATTATGAAGTTTATTTCAAACTGGCATAAACACTTTTGACTATCATGAGCATTCCTTATCATGAAATTCTCCACTAGTCCAATTGTGCCATTCACACACTGCTATATCTGAAAGCAGTGTTTATTTTTGTTGTGTAAAAAATATAGTAATTCCCCATCACCAGAACAGACCATTTATAATTTCTAATAATGCTACAAAACTTACTCTATGATGAAAATATTTTACTGTGTATAATATCTGGAACTACAAGTTTGTGTTACTTGTTTAACTCCCTCTCATTCACAAAAGAAAAATTGTGTGTTTTTGTGGGTGAATGTGTACTGAAAGACAGAAGGTAAGGGAAACAAAAGTAATATATCTGCTTATTGTTGTGAAAAAAATGTATTTGTATTAAACAAATGACCCAAATTACTGTAGCGTTCCACAGCTGTTGCTTTGTTATATAGAGCACCACATGCTGAACATGAATTGGCAAGACCACAGTCTGGCAAGAAAGGTGAACACTGTGCTCAGGTGCATGCTTGGTAAACAGGCTGGCTCAGAGGGGCTCATTTTGGGGACCACACCTTACCAGACCTCACAGGACAAAAACACCTGTAAAAAAACTATGGTCGTTTAACTTGCAGAAGGGAAGATTGGGAAGGGGATACACAAGAACAGGTTTCAACTACATAAATAACTCCCAGAAAACAACAGGTTTTACCTATGCAGCAAAATGGACAATAGTACTGCAGGAGGATAAGAGGAAAAAGCTTCACAAGGAAAGCAGTGCCTTGGAATTTACTGTTTGTTAGATGTGATTGTGGAATGTCTAACATTAGAAAGCTTTAAAGATGGGCTGGAATAACAAAGAGTTAAATGGTTTAAAGCTAATCCCACCTTAGATTGTCAGAATGGATCAGGTTCCCTTTTTTATTATTTTAGAATTCTGCTTGGAGAGTTTTTTTTCCTTTTCCAAAACCCCTAAAGACAAATGCTATTTTTAATGAAAAGAAATATTGCATGTTTGCATCATAAAAGAATCTGTGTACTTTATCAGATGTAAAAGCAAAGAAAGTATCTCGATAAATACACAGCATTGAAACCAAACTGCAAATTTAGTTCTCTGAAGAGGGTTAAATCCACCTGCCCCATATCTTTGTCCTAGATTGCCAGCTGGGGAGAGAGTGGGCTAAGTTGTGAAACCTCACACTTCTGGCTGGAATAAGTCATCATATGGCTGGTGACTGCTAAGAATATACATTCAAAACACAGGAGGAGCATTCTAACAAATCACATTCCCTACATCCAAGGTCAACAGACTCTGTCAAAGCTGCTCTAACTAGCTCACCATTTAAATAAAAGATGGATTCATTAATCCTTACAAGATATAATACAGAAGAAACAGCATAACCAAGGAAATTCCATTAATAATAATGTATTCATTTCCATTTATTAGCATATGGAAAAACAGAACCAAATTTGGTTTTAGACTTAAGAGAATAAAGGTATAGTTCACTATACCTTTTTGCTTTGCACACAAGAGTCCAAATCTCTTGGTGAAGGGTACTATTAGAACACAAAACACATTTCTGTCCAGTTCGCTTTCTGTCTATGCACAAACAAAGAAACATGCTACACAGTATTTACTCACACCTTCCTCCCCCCAAATATTGAGGCTGTTCTGCATGAATTTCATCTAAAAGCCAAAAAATCCCGCCAGTTAACAAAGAACTCACCCAAAGTACTTGCAATGGTGTACCACATCTGCTACCTATGACATCCAGCTTAGAAAATAACCTTGGAAACATTTTACGCCATGGTTGAGAACACCACCATTCCTGGTCTGCTGGAGAGGGTGAGGCCTAGGACAAACTCACCCTTCTATTACTTGCAAATACTTACGACTGATACTAATGGAATCACAGAACTTCCTTTTGTTTTTAAACAGCTCAAAAGTAAAATATATGAAAATACAATAATAAGCACAATTCCAAATAAAAACAGGCATTGTCACCTCATACATTTTCAAATCAGCATGCTGCTGTCCTGGTTGACTGTGTGTGAACTTACACAAATAGGAGCTGGCATTAGTAGAGTGCTGCCACCCTTCTGTCCTTCTTTAGAAAACGCCTCTGTTGCTGGCACTGGTCTAATAACACTGATGAAAGTTTAAATAGTTTTATCTTTAATTTGTAACAGGTAACTTGTTACACCTTGAACTGCTCCTTTTAAGAAAATTGGGCAGTTTGCAACAGAAGCAGTGAAGGCTTAGGGAACCTCGTTACAGGACCACTGCAGTGAGTCTCCCACAGTCAGGCACTTTTCAGTTTCACTGTGGGAACTCTGCACGATCTTGCTAGCTGTATTTAAGGCAACAGCCTAAAGTGCAGTGTATAAATTACAACACCTCATTAGCAAAGTTTCTTGCCTTCCTATAACTTACTTTTTTTTAGGAAGAAAGTCTGGAAGTCAATTATAATGAATTTTTACTCTTGAAACACCCGGAAAGATGATGCATGCATTGTAGCATGCTGAGACTGGCCAAACCAACCAATTTCACATACTTCTGAAGTACAGGTGTTTCTCAGCCCTTTACTAGAAAACTAAGCCTGGAGGATTCCTTAAGTGGAGAACTTTTTCTACTGAGAAAAAACAATGATGTCCTTTTTTACTACTCTTGCCTATCTGCCAAGTGTCTAGCAAAAAAGTTTGTTAAATGTTGGTCTCCAACATACACGCTTTTGGATCCCAGACTCTGTCCTCACATATGGCAGTGACAGAACAGAGATAAGTACACATGCTATTGCAATCAAAGGCAAAGAAAATTCATACATAAGATACTCTTTAAATGTATTCCTTGAACTACTTAGGAATGGCTCAGAAAATTGTTCACGTATGTTGCCTTTTTGACTTCTTGCATCCCGCTGCACATACTGGAGTTCCAGAAGGACTGACACATACTTTGGTAGAGGAAAAAAGGAAAAATACATAATGAGGCTAAGTGCTTCGCTGTATGCCTGCATCTCCACATCACAAGTGCTGGAAGTCTCATGCCTTTAGAACCAACTTCATGGAGTGGATTGGAAAGCCATGGTGAACAGTTCCATTAATTCAGTCACATTTGTTCCCAACACAAAAGAACTATAAATTAATTAATCCACTGCATATAACCAGCCTTGAGAAGGATAGTGTTTTCTGTTTTGTTTGTTGTTTTTATTTTAAATCAACATTTGCTTTGTTTACATGAAAAAAATCATACTGCTACTGGAATTAAAGTCAGATGGTACTTTCCAACTGAAATCAACAACAGAGTAAGTTCTAGAATCGGAGCACAACTAACAGCTGCTACTGAGTCTGACTGTAAGTCAGCCAGCTCCTTAGAGAAGTCATAGCTCTCCAAGGCTGGCTGGAGTAAAAGTATAACTTGGTAAGTACACTGCAAAGTACAGTGTAACAAATTAGAAAATACATTAAAAAAATCTCCAAAGTTCTTATATAAAATTGGCTTTCCATGTTACAATGTTCTTTTTGTTTGAAATTTTGTATGTTTAAATTGAGCCCTGATAATTAAAGAAACTTGAGTTTTAATTACTACAACTTTGCGTTCAGAATTAAAAAAAGGACATTGTGAAGCAATATCTGAGAAGTTAAGAAAGAAAGAAATCTTCTATAAAATTAATATTTAACCAGAAAAAAAATCTCTGTCAATTACAGAGAATTATAATAGAAGATTTAATATTAAAGTCTGTAATCCTTAGTTACAAATGAATAGAATTTCAAGGTATTCGCTGCAACAAGTTTGGAAGAACAGAGACCATCCCATAAATACTTCCCATTCCTGCTGTTAACAGCAGCTGCTTTCCAGATTTTAATTTTAAAGAAACAGAGTAACAATTCAGAACTGAGAGCATTCATCCTTTTTTTCTCACCTCATCAACATACAGAACCCTAATGGCTGGCTTTAAAGCACAGGCATGACTGAATTATGAAACTGATAGAAGAGATTCCCCTATCTCATCTCAGTAACACACACGAGGCAAAAGACTCTCTCTATCCCCACTCCAGGCCTCTCAGCACAAAAACTCTGAGCACAGAAATTAAAAATAAATCAATACAGAGCTTTGTTTGGATTTTTTTTTGTTCTTTCCCATTGCCACATTAGTATTCTGCAACAAAACTCATCTGGTAGATTGGTGTTGCACATCATCAACGTAAGCCTGGATTACTTTTCAATTCAAATATGAATAGTTGACAGCTACATATGATTTGTTATGACAATTCAATTCAGTGTAAAAAGTTCACACACAGAAACTGTTCTTTTTTCACTACTTATGCAGTAGGTCAACAAGACAGTTTAAAAGCCAGCTAAACAAGCAGTGAATACATAGACTTCAAGGGAGAAAATCCACAAACTCAACGAAGTCCTAATTGTAAACATGTTCTTGAAGTGTGAGCAATAGATGTTAAAAAAAAATCACTTCAAGTATTTGACTATCACATCAACCACACAAGTAATAATTACTTTTTTATAAGCCTCATTAGTGAATTGTTTCAAGGAATATAGAACACCTCGTTCTCCAGAACTCTTGTGTGACAATCCTCTTTAAAGTATTCAGCAGGATGTCAGCCTCATACACTGTCATTAATGTGACATGCTAAACCTTCTAGTCACCTTACTGCTCATTTTCCTTCTGTCTTTTACCCAGTGTGATGGGAAAGTGACTTTTTCTGCAATGTTTCTGCTTACAACTTTAAAGCACATCAGACCTATACAAGCAAAAACTTAAGATGAATCTTGTGAAAGGCAAAATCTGTCAAAGCACTGAACAAACACACACATGGCTTTAGTTCAGAGCAGCTACCTTGGCTCAGCTTCCACCAGAGTTTAACACCTCAAGTTTTATAAATCAAAACAAGCTGAATTCCACAACACAGCTCAATTTAACAAAGTTAAGAAAATTTCAAAGCGCGGCCCTGAACTTCATCACACTTCTTTCTCAAACAGAAACACAAGGCAGTGATGTGTCGGCCTAGCGCTATGCCTAAGTGGCAGAGGATAAGACCTCCAGCCAGGTTTAAGACTTGCAGTCCATCTGAAGATGCGTTACATCACTCACACGTGCTTTGCATCTGTTAAATTTATTCAGGTTTCTCCTTTAGATTAATTTAAGGAGGACAATGGTTAATTCTATATTACCTAAATAGATCGGTTTCCTAAAACATGAAAGGGTAGCACAAGCCTATTTTGTAAGGAGGTAAAAAGTTAACATCAATGTCAACAGAGTAACACTAATCAGTGACACATACTGCACACTAAGAAAATACACACTCGGATATCTCTAAAAGCTGGGAAACCCACATAACTATTTACCACGACAAAGCCTTGTTTAACACACAGAACTGTACTGGGGATAAAGTACTCGAAAGATCATTCACTAGGAATAATTATTTCCATATAATTAGCAGGCATCTGAACTGTGACTGCTACAATGTGCAGACAGTGGGTCTGAATTGTGACTGCTGTGCCCAGACAATCCAATCCACGCTAGCAGAGATGTCCTACTTAATGCCTGCTGGGAAACTATCCCTGGCTTTGCCCTTGCCCTTTTTTTCCTCTTTTATTTTTTTTTTATTTTACAGTATTAAAAGCGAGAATCTGCTAAGAACCTTCCTCAAAGACATTTTAAAGGCATCTAAAGGGTTGCTTCATAAAGCAAGCCTCCTATTTAAAAGTCCTAAGCAACTTAATTTTAAAATGCACAGCTTTCTCAACAGAGGGGTCAGCAATAAAAAAAAAAAAGGACAAAAGATATATTTAAAAACAGACTGTAGGGATTGACTCCTGATCTGAATTCTTCAATGCAGAGTGGTGAGGACAGTGTGATTCTCTCAAATTCTCTTCACAAAGCATAAAATACTCTATTTTATTGAAGTCCTTCCAGCTCTCTATGTTCCTGACACAGATTCTCAGACAAGAGAACGTACAGCAGAAGAGTTCTTCATAATTCACTGGTGCTCCATGTATCTCATCTTCTGCAAATACACTTCCACCAGATGGGAGAGCGTTTCTTACACCCACGGAGAGCGCTCTGTGCCATGCAGCACAGGATTTTGTTGGATGAGGCCTACCACTGCTCTCCACAAAACTGCGTACACCTAGAGACATCCCAGCCACCACCTCCAGAGATGGATAAACGCTGCCACTAGCTGGGCCCACTGTTTACCAGTGTACCTGCCGTTTATATACCAAATGACATACATCCTTGCCATTACCAGGACAAGGTAAGCATCTCCCACCACAAAGTATTTCAAACAGGTGTCTGAATCCTGACAGCTCTATGACCAGGGAAGAGGTACTCCACTAGTCAGGATTTCAAGATACAAACTCCAATTGCTTTGTCAGCTCAGAAGCCTGCATCCTAAAGAGAAGGTACAGTATGAGAAGTAAGGACATAAGTAAGATTTTAAGTATTTATTTATATTCAAAATTTTTTATCCAGTAATATACAGCTTTACTCAATAATATACTGTTTACTCTTTACCACAGGTACACAGTGAGCTCATAAAAAATGCAACTAGCAAAGCCTTTGCAAATATAGTTCAAATTTATTCTTATTTCCAATGATAATTAAAATAGGATTCTTACAATTCCCTTCAGCTGTTTCAGCTCTTGAATCAGCTGGTGCTCATTAGGCCACCTCTTCTGCTTTATTCAACTCTTCTTTAGCTTCCACACTGGCCACCTCAGGGGGACTGCAAGCAGCATCCACAGCTGAGAGCTTTTTCATTTTGATGTTTGGCAGTTTCCTCAGATCACCATCCCATTCTCTTTAAGAAAAAAAAGTAATGAAAAACAATTACCAACCAAAACAGCAAGCAGGAATGGCAGACTTACTTCACCTTTCCTCAGAAGGTGCTAACTCAAGCGAGGCTGCTTGTCTAAATTATACTATCAGTCCCACTGCAGTATGAATAAGCACCAATGTTTTCACCTGACCTTGTACACTACAGCAGCTATAATATCTCTGTGAAGAATTAAGTACTTCCAAATTTGACATTGAACAAAAAAATATATGATTCACTTTATTCCCATAGGCTATCTGTATTTGCAATTACTTTATGTCACCTGCTTTTAGGTTTGACACACTAAACTCCCAGACTTGCAAGCAATGGAAATGCAGTTTCGAAGAGTTTCTTCATCTGCATGCTCAATTTGCAGAGCTAATGCACATGTACATAAAGTCCTTCATTATGATTTATGGTAACCGTTAACATCTCGTATGATTGACTTCAAGTGGACACAAAATGTTAGTAAACATTGATTTACATCAGATGTATATTATTTCAAAAGGCTCCATGAAGGAGGAAGGGTTCATTTAAATACCACAAGTCAAAACCAGTACTCAATTAATAGAATTCTTGCTTAATTATAGCAAGTGCACTTCATGCATAACATTTTTCAAGGGCGAAGACAGTATTTGCCAATTATAAGACAGATGTGGTTTTGCTTAACCAAGGTAATAAAAAAACACTTCCATAAGATGTCCCAGTACAAGAAGTCAGTTGTTTATTTCTAAACACAGTCTCTTCTTCGAGATTTTATATTATTCCAACATCCTGTAAGTATGACTTCTGGCTACATAGCACCCCTAGGAGTTAGTGGTATATCACTCCTGGCAACATAAGCATTCGTCTTTGTTTTTTCCTTTGAAGTATCTCATTTGATAGAGCTGTCAGCAAGAGTGTCATTCAATCCGTTACACCAAGGCATACTGGCTTGCTGCCCCAGATGAGCTAGCAGCAAGTTTCACAGTTCCCAGATCTTCTGACTGGATCCAAGTCATCAATTTGCGTAAGATTTTCAATTAGTACTGCTGCAGACTGTATAACACCTAGAGCTGGATCTTAGAAAACATGCCTAAAAGCTTAGCACTGTTGTAGTTACTCAGAGATAAGTTCTGACTGTAAATACCTTAAGTCACTATGTTATATGACTGCAATTACCATCTGAAATCTCATTTCAGGTAAGAAAACAGTGTAATTCCATTTATCAATAAATCTATGTCTTGATCCTTAAACACTAACAGTAAATGTGTAAATCAGGGAACAGCTGAAGTGAGAATTTTAGGTAAAGGGAAAATATTCTCTAAGAGTATCGAAAAAAAGATACTTAAGTTACAGAAATGGAATTCTAACTGTTGAAGCTTTCTAACCCTTCCAATGCTTTCATGATTATCTGTCACCAGTGTTTAGCTTGTAACAGCTAAAAAACGCTGGAACAGCAACACCATACCTAGTCTGCTTTTTCAAATGACAAATTTTTTCACAGTTTTGCATAAATTCTTTTTTAAGAAAAAAGACATACAACATGTCAAACTCAGAAACACTGTTCTACATAAACAGATTAGTAATGACAATAAAAGGAACGTACCTGAAAAATTTTAGATGCTTTCTGTTCATAATGTCTGGGATTTCTAATGGGAATGAAATCAAATTGTTAGATGTGTTACATTATTCAAGTGAGTCTCATTTCAAAGAAAGAAATGTGAGCTAAAGGGCTGAAGGTATTATTTCAGAGATGAAAAGACCAAGAAAATTAGAATAAGGATTCGTATTAGAAAATTTCTAGAGCAACACATAAACAGGAAGACCTCTCAATTGCTAAAGAAAAGGAATTGAACTTACACTATGAACTGCTCCAGAAATCAAATGTACTAGTTACTGAAAATCCAGTCCTTACAAGTAATAAAAACAGGGTGCTTCATTTTCTCTAAACTGACATATCTGAGAAATAGCAAAATTTTAAGCAAAATTTTGTTTTCCTTTAAAAAAAGTCCAGTGAAGAAAGTAGGAAAATAATTAATTTAGTGTTTGTTTTCAAAGCATAACTAACATCCTCAACCAAGATCAAGGTCTGGTTATGCTACTTTTTAACAGACAATCACTCACCCGCATACTAAACAGACAATTCTGCTCTGCAGAACTTACTATAAACATGAACAACAGATAAAAGGTAAAATAAGAAAGCTTGGTTTCAAAGCTGACCTAAATACACAATCCTCACTCTAAATTAATGAGTACTAAGTGGTCCATAAGTATTTTGCAATGTTTTTGAAAAAGAAATTTCAAAGCACTTAAGTCACCAGTGCAAGCAAGGCAGATCAGCAGCAGAGTTAGGAAAGTAACTCTGCTAATTCAAGTAAGAAAATGTAACAGTTTAACACACTTTGTAAAATTCACCATGCAGTACAAGAATATATGTATGCATGTGTTTTTAAAATATAAACCCTGGGAAGAGTACAGTAAGATGTCAGGAATTTACACAGAACACATTCTTGGATTTTGAAATATAATACTACTTCCTTCCACCTGCATTGAGACAGTCTGAGAGCACAGAATGGGTATCTGATAACAATTAGTCCCACTCCAATGGAATTATAGCCTCCACTGTTAAATACCTGTTCTATAAACCACTCAATACTGGGAAACCAGCATTCTGTAGTTGCTGAAATGCCTGTTAAGTACTGCAGTAAATGCAACACAATATTTATATAGACTGTTGGCACCTCTCTCCTCTGATGAGCTGATGTTCCTCTCTGTTGAACAGAAACAAACATCAATAGTATTAATGACTGAAAGTTTTCAGTGTTCCTCACTAACAGAAATAAGCGACTTACAAGAAATTTTTACTATCTTTGGTAGCAAAAAGGAAGGCAAACATCCTGTACAGATGCCTATGGGACAGACCTTTTTTTTTTTTTCCCTCCTGGGGTAGCCAAAGCGTTCCTACTAGTTGTGCAGTTTATAAACTCACGCAGAGTTTTACCCAGCATGCCCAAGCTGCTTCGCCTTGATTCAGTGTCACTCTTTTCTAGGTCAGTCCTACAGCACTGCCAAGTGACCTGTGTTTAACATCTTCACTAATTTATGCAGATTTATGACTTAGGAGCCTTGAAATTTTTGTACAGTATAAAATATCTCATTACTGTCTATGAACTGTACAGATTTCACAGCCAGCGGGTTTCTCAACAAGGAAGATGCTTGCTACCTCTGTAACATTAAATCCACTTTATTATTTTAGCTCTTAAAAATGTGACATTTCAGCAACTTTCTATACTGTCCTTGAGAGAACCCCGAGCATACAGTTCACCCTTTGTTCATCTATCAGTTTTCCCAAGTCTTACCATAATAAATCAGATGATGCTATCTATGCAGGATTATAGATTATTTTGCTACTACAGAATGTAGCATGATGATACCTGTCACTTATCTTTGTGGGCAGATAGTCTTTACTAGTCACGAGCACATTCCTTCCTTTCACACTGGGTTATAAAGTTACCAAGTGAAGAACAATAATATATGTAAAATGTTTTGATAACAATTACACTGATTTCTGCAGCCTGCTTCCTGGTAAATAGATAAGGTGATACTGCTCAGAGCTGAGCAAGGCAAGGCAAAGAAGCATTTGCCTAATCCTTTTTTGTCTGCTGATTCCTTGGTTCTGCTAAACATCAATGCCACATCCGGTCTGTCTTTCCCAACTAAGCACTGAAACAAAGCCACGGTCCCTCTTGCTTTCTTTGCAGCCCCTTGAACTGCACTCTTGGTAGCACAGTGCCAAGTGCTGAAACATCCTAACCCTCACACGACAAAGAAGTTCTTCCCTTCTCTCAGGTATTTTACTAGGAGTAAAGCCTCCCCAGTTTGCTTCTAGGACAGAGCTTAGTGATGTAAACTGTGAGTTTGGCACAAGTGGCACCACGCTAATTTGGGCCAGCGGCCCCAGAAATACACTGAGATTTGTATTTATTCCTTCTATCAAAGCACTGACAGGACAGTTCAGTGTTATTCTTAGACAAACCAGGATTAAGTGACAAATATTTCAAATGTAGCCCTTTCAACTGCTTTTTCTGGCTGAAAAAAAACCACCCTACTTTGCAAAGCATTTAATGTCTTTTATTAACTTACTTTTCCCAGAAAGAATATTCTAACAGTTTTATCTAGCCTGCCATCCAGGGCTTACCAACGTCATCAGAAAGCAGGCATTCTGAAAGGGGGAGATGCTGTGACAAACCAAGATTTGGCATTGAATTGATCTTTACTGCTTTGGCAGAGGCAAAATTTTTCAGTTATGTTTACAGGTGTGTTTGCAATATGTTATACAAGACAAACCACAGAGTTGCCAGACTGGGAACAGAACTAGAAACTCTAGTGCCATGTATGTAGAAATAAAGTAACTATTCACTGCACGTAACCAATTTTTTAAATTATGGTGGAAAACTGCACTAGCACTGCATTTTCAGATTAATAACATTTGCCTTACTGAGAAGTATTTCCTTAGCATGCACCAGCGTCATGTTTTTTGCTGCTACTAGTGAACTTCTTAGTTTGCTTTAAAAATGTTAAGTCACAAGAGCCTGTTTTTTCTGAACTAAAGATGGAAAAAATGGAAGACAGAGAAATACGGCACAGGAGTTAGTGGAAAAGAAATTAAGACAGTATTTTGGGGAGCAGATATTGTCCGGCATTTCTAAGATGAAGGATTCAGCAACCTATGTGTTATAATGAAACAGCAGTGAAAAATATAAGTAAGCATTTTTTTCATGTTTGCTGACCCTTTCAGATAGTTTTATTTTCCTGTCTTTCCTCTGAGGAAGAACAAACAGCATGTTAGCTCTCAGACTTTGTTATGAAGACGTTAGTGCTTAACACCATTTCATAATAAGGAAAAAGCCAAAGTGACTAAGCTTAAATTATAACACAGAACTTGTGTAAAATACTGTAAAGTCAGCACCCTTACAAGTGTTCAGATGGAGAAGCATTGGACCAGATTACTTTAAAGTTCGTACGGGCATCAGAAGTAAAAAGCTTCTGTCAGCTGTAAACCTAACCAATCCTGCATCTGTGCACAGGCTTGAACTGGAGGGCTTCTAAAGCATAACTAGAGAAAAAGGGGATAGAGGAGACAATCCTAGTGTCAGAGCGCCCTTCTACAGTTATATCCCAGAGCACTGCTTTTTAACCAAGTGCTCTGCGACAGAGTGCTGGGATGGTTTATTTCCTTCCAGCAGTATGCTGTTAATAAAAACATTATCATTCTCCATAGCAGCAACCATTTCTTTCACCCAAAGCAAAGATTTGCACGAGGGATTTACCTAAATCTCACAAGGACTGAAATGCCACTGCTCTGTCAGTGCTCTGCACAGAATATAGGCTGCATATATATCACATCCACTAGAACTGTCATATAGAGAAACACTCAAGTCAGGCCAAGGGATGATATTGCAGCCTGAGGTTAAAAAAGTAAAAGGATGTTAGAAACTGTAGATGCTCTTCAGACAAAGAACCATTCAGTTACACAATAATGATCGTTACAGAAAACAGCAGCTAACAAACAGTACAGTTGTTACACTAGCAGATACGTGTGAATGATACAACTTTCACCTGAATTAAATCCATTTCCTTGTAACCTGAATTTTCAAGAATTAACTAATAAAACTGGTGCATTTACTTTAAAGGACATTTTCCACCAAGATTAATATTATGCTTCTGAGAGAACTTGCCAGGTAATTAGAAGCAAATTATCAAAAATGTATGATGTTCAGATGAAATAATTGCGATGCTTTTCAACTGAAAGCGTGCTAACTCTAAGTTCCAAGGGCATATCCTTTAAATATCTAGCATTCCTTTTCAATAGATTTGCTATAAACATGTAAGATCAGATTAAAAAAAACAAACACACAGAAATGACAACATCTGAAAGAAAACTGCAGTAAAATTAATGTAGATATATTTAAGGAGTAAGGAAATGACAAGAAGCTGCTAACAAAACTCAGCAACCTGACTGAATGTTGCATGTATAGGTACTGTTTTTTTAAAAAAGACTAAAATTTACTATGCTTTTGGATATCTACCACTTTTGTAAACAGCCAGTAAAGAAGAATTAACTTTTCATTTACATATATCTGATATATATATAAGGCAGCATCAAATTTTAGGAGACTTTCCTAAACGTAAACAATTCATAGCATGTAGTCTCTTCATAGCAAATGCACATGCATACAAGAAATAACTGAGTTCAAGAATAAGGGGGGGGGGACACACAACCCAACAAATAGTAAGTCAGTTATAAAAGCTCCACTCACTACCACTTCCAGGGATAATAACGAGCTAGAGCATAAAAGCACAGTTTCCAGCTGATTTCCATTTATCCCCAATCCCTAATTACAGTATTTAGCAGCAGCTATTTTCTCTGAATGAATACTGTCCTAGACGGAGAGCAAAACCTGCAGCAGCTGCGATAACAAATAATGAATGATTTGAGAGTGTATTTAATATGTGAAGTTGCACCATGCTCTCTGAATGCTTTACTTACTAATACTATAACAACCGCAAATTTTCCTTACAATATTTCTGGATTCTTCTTTATTTTTATGTTGTGCTTGTGCATTTGACATCTTTCTATCTATTCCTATTGCTTTTTTTCTGTCAGCTTTCCACAAAGCAGTAAGGAAAAAAGGAAGAACTAAAATTTAAAAGCAAAACCAAAACCTAGATTTTCTACAACTGAGCTATATTTGATGACATTCATAGTATCTGTTTTCCTAAGACTTTTTTCACCATTTCTAATAAAAAAGGCTGTGAAAGTTGTAAGTAACACTAGCAACATTTTAAAGCCATTAATTTTCTTTATTGGTAGAATATGAATTGGGGAAAAGGGGAACATGACACACAACCCAGACCTTTCTGCTTTGTATCCTAACCACAGAACAATGTAGATTTTTTATGTCTTCCATGACATACTCTTACTATTAGAACTGACTGTGGCTGAGTAATACTTAAGAATTAAAGCCAAGTAACCCAAACCCAACATGTTCTTGTTAAAGCAAAATTCATAAACTCCACTACTATATTTACTTGACTCTCCTCAAAACAACTGTTTGCTTTTTGCACTTTCATTATCCCTTTGACTTTCTGGAGTATGAGGACAGGCTAAGAGAGTTGGGGCTGTTCAGCCTGGAGAAGAGAAGGCTCTGGGGTGACCTTAGCGCAGCCTTCCAGTACCTGAAGAAGGCCTACAGGAAGGATGGAGAGGGACTTTTCACATGGGTGTGTAGTGATAGGACAAGGGGGAATGGCTGTAAACTAAAAGAGGGCAGATTTAGATTAGATATTAGGAAGAAATTCTTCACCATGAGGGTGGTGAAACACTGGAACAGGTTGC
>Ga0065711_1000208_pt1 | contig 81750 bp, 41 predicted proteins | sample Hoacrofraction12_FD_59098 | JGI IMG/M metagenome (GOLD analysis project Ga0065711, IMG submission 59098) | Hoatzin crop microbial communities from Cojedes, Venezuela - Epithelial fraction 12 v2 (version 2) | ecosystem: Host-associated > Birds > Digestive system > Esophagus > Crop | place...
CTCCACAACCTCCCTGGGCAGCCTGTTCCAGGGCTCCGTCACCCTCAGAGGGAAGAAGTTCTTCCTCATGTTCAGATGGAACTTCCTGTGCCTCAGTTTGTGCCCATTGCCCCTTGTCCTGTCACTGGGCGTCACTGGGCACCACTGAAAAGAGCTTGGCCCCATCCTCCTGACACCCACCCTTCAGAAATTTATGAGCATTTATTAGGTCCCCAAATCAGATGAATGCTTTCTTTTTTTCTGATCTCTTTGACATTTATGAGAAATTCTTTGATGATACTAGTATCATCAGTGTGCATCTTTTATTTCAGTTTTGACCAACACAGTGCAGAATTTCTTCCACTAGGATTTTCCTTAATGGTGCAACCAATGAACCCAAGTGTTCCTCTGCCTGTCTCTGAGTATAGCCAGAAGAAGGTATGTGAATCTGTGCTACAAAGGTGGCTGTTGCAAGAAGCAAGATCAGAATAATTTTCCCAAAAATAATTTGGCTGCAAATCTCCTTAGCTGTGAGGGTTTTATGCCCTGCAGCATGTCCTTTGTTTTATGTCCTTCCCAGGCTTCTATTTCTAACTAAAATCTTTATTGCCATAATTATAAATGCATTCTTTATTTGTGTCATGGCATATTTCTTGATGTAAGTGTTCAATCTATTAAAAATATTTTGCATGATGTCGTCTGACCTCGAGTACCAGACACAAATAATGCATTTTTGTCTTTAACAGATTCATCTTTTTTATATTGGGAGATTTTATAACTTTGTACACTATCTTATACAGCCGTTATTTTTCACTATGAAAATTCTTCCAGCATGCCAATAATTCTTGTCAACAATCACTTAAAACCCTTCTTGCACTGAGAACCACAGCCTTTTCTCACTCATATCAACTTTAGCACAGAAACACTGTTTGCTTCAGTGCTCTAGTTCAGTATGTTTACCCCTGGAAAGAGAAAGGCTCAGAATGACTTCTGTGACTGTACCTTTTCATGAATGGTAATAAGATATGATGCCCCTAATAGAACACAAACTATCATTTTCCAGAAGTACGCAAGGGAAGGAGCCTAAATCCACTAGAAGATTAAGTTTGGTGACTTCATATGACATGCCTGAACTAATTAACAGCAAATGAGGTTTGATGAATTTGCTAGTCATATGTCTGCCTTCCCTAATCTGCCATAGTACCTGACAGACACCTCACAATTGTTTATGGTTTTCTTCAAAATGTGGGTCTAAGGCAAGGTTCTTCAGATGTTCTTCTTATATTGCCAATTCCTGTTTTGAACTGAGGATCTGAAGGACATGTGCAGACTATCGGCTCAAAACATCCAGCTTGGCTGTGGTGAGCTATACTGACAAAACAGGTGGCTATCTCCCGCAGACCATGCTTGACTATGTACTCTGTTGCTCTAGATACTGACCTGACCCATAGGTTTGGCTTCCTGGCTTGATCTTGGACTTACTTTGTCACCATGGCCTGGGCTGGTTATTTGGACTCTTAACTGAACGTGCTTGTCATCACCACATTTGCTCTGCCCACCTTAATCAAGTGCTGTGTGATTGCCACTTTTGTTGGTGAGGCCACTGTCTCTGCTGGTCTTGCTGTCACCCTGGCTCCTGGCTCCTCTTCCCTTAAGAAGCAATGCCTGCCTTGTTCTCTGATACTTAAGCACTGAGGGCATTACCTGCCCCAGTGTAGACACACTAGTTGATTTTTAATATTCCTGGGATTAAGCACCCAAGAGCATGCACTCTGAATACTTTTCTGAAGCCCAGCAACACAAAACCTACTCTGATATTTACGAAAAGCTAGAGAGTCCAATACGGACAAAAACACTTTCCCCAATCTCACATAAAAAGTCTTTGGCCACTCAGAGGCCACCCTACTCATTTCCCAAATCCAGGGTTAATATCTGAATTTCTGGGGTGACCTTTCCACCTAGTCAGAGCAACTTCAAAGTGTGACCACTGCTTTAGTTTCCTTATCTGCTATCCTTCATGTACCCACAGACATAAAGAAGATGGTTAGATATGTGCACTGGTGAAGTACAAGGGTGAATAATGATACTACTAGAGAGAATGTTATATTCTGCAAATCATCTCTTAAATATAAATTTAGATTTTTTTAAGGATACAGCTGTTAATGGCTCTCTATCTTTGAAAGAACAATTTTCTTTGATCAAACAGATTTCTCAACTATGTTTGATCAAGGAGTAATGACTTGTAAAAAGCAAAGCCTAGCCTGTTTGTCCAGGTAATTAATAGCAGTTCGGATATTCTCTGAGTTTGTGGCTTGGAACTAATAATTTTCATCTAGTTTCTTAGCTGCTTAATCATTCAAGTTATCTTTTCAAAATAAGTCAGTATGGTAAAACCTGAGTACTTCGAAGGAGTTAGTCAACATGAAGATCAGAGTCATAAAAACAATGAGTTAGAAAGCCATTGATACTGTTGACCAAGTTTCAGTTCCAACACATGGCACAGTTCCTACATTTATGACACAAATTATAAGATGACGGAAAGACTTTTGCAGACTTATGCGAGTTTCATAACATGCACCAGCCAAAGACTCTCCCATTTATTTCTGTATTTTCTCTGCACACTGTGCGGTTATGAAAATCTTTCTTTCTGTTAACATTACCCACAAACATTTGTCTTATCAGCCTAATATGTTCTAGGCACAAAGAAAACAGATTTGTTTCCATATAACCTCTGCCAAGTGTATTGCTACATCTTTGACAGTTAATCTTTTTCACAATTTTCCAAAACACAATAGTCAGGTAAGTGAACAGAAGAGCTTCTTTTGCAGAGAAGTTTTAATGTGGCCTTGCTGCTGGTCTTGACCTGAAGCCAGATGAAGTCAGTATTCCAAAGAGACCAAGGACTTTCAGATCAAAACTTGTAAAACAAAAGTAAAGAAATGTAAGTGAGCATGCAACAATGAAAATAGTAAATTTCGGAGTAAACAACAGTATCTCTTTGGCTTTTTATGCATTGTGGGAACAGAGAGAGATTGACTTGATGGATACAGAGAAAATGAAGATAGTGAGGGTGGAGCAAGGAAGGACAAAAAAGAAAAAAAGGAGGGAAGGAAAAGCAGATATGGAAAGGAAGATGATGGCATAAGGATACAATCTGGAAGCTCAAAGAGCAAGAAAAGAATGGGGAAGGTCAAAACAAAAAGCTAACAATGTTTACAGAATTAAAAATATGTTTGTATGACACAGTGGGTGGGTTCATCTGACTGTCACAGATAGCCTAGGCACCTACATTCAAGGTATCAATACAGATTTCTTTTACAGAAAAAAAGGCCAAGAAAAGATTACTTGGTTGTGGTTCATTTCATGTTAGAGTAGGGATCTTACACAGGTCAGGTAATCTTGTCTTTTTCCAGTTGCTGTAAAGTGGCTTTGAGTTAGAATGATAGAACCACAGAATCATAGAATCATAGAATGTTTTGTGTTGAAAGGGACCTTTAAAGGTCGTCTAGACCATGGAGACCAACCCCCTTCAATGAGCAGGGACATCTGCAATCAGATCAGGTTACTCAGAGCACTGTCCAGCCTGACCTTGAATCTTTCCAGTGATGGAGCATCTACCACCTCTCTGGGCAACCTCTTCCAGGGTTTCAGCACCCTCATGGTAAAAAATTTCTGCCTTATATCCAATCTAAATCTACCCTCCTTTAGTTTAAAAACATTACTCTTTGTGCTATCACAACAGGCCTTGCTAAAAAGTTTGTCCCCTGCTTTCTTATAAGCCCCCTTTAAGTATTGAAAGACCGCAATAAGGTCTCTCCAGAGTCTTCTCTTCTCTAGGCTAAACAGCCCCAGTGCTCTCAGACTTTCTTCGTAGGAGAGGTGTTCCAGCCCTTGAATCTTTGCTGTGGCCCTCCTCTGGACCTGCTCGAACAGGTCCGGGTCTTTCCTGTGCTGAGGGCTCCAGACCTGGATGCAGTACTCCAGGTGGGGTCTCACCAGAGTGGAGAAGTGGAGCTACATCCCCTCACTTGACGTGCTGGCCATGCTTCTCTTGATACAGCCCAGAATGCGTTTGGCCTTCTGGGCTGTGACCACACATTAGTGGCTCATATTCAGCTTTTCATCCACCAGTATCCCCATGTCCTTCTTGGCAGGGCTGTTCTCAATCCCTTCTTCTCCCAGCCTGTATTGATACCGGGGTTGTCCAGACCCAGGTGTAGGACCTTGCACTTGGCCTTGTTGAACGTCATGAGGTTCACACAGATCCACTTCTTGAGCTTGTCCAGGTCCCTCTGGAAGGCATCCCTTCCCTCAGTTGTGCCGACCGCACCATTCAGCTTGATGTCGTCTGCAAACATGCTGAGGGTGCACTTGAACCCACTCTCTATGTTACGGATGAAGATATTAAACAGTACTGGTTCCAGTATGGACCCCTGAGGGACACCACTTGTCACAGATCTCCATCTGGACATTGAGCCATTGATCACTATGCTCTGGATGTGACCATCCAACCACTTCCTCATCCACAGAACAGTCCACCCCTCAAATCCGTATCTCTCCAATACAGAGAGCAGAATGTTGTAGGGGACTGTGTCAAAGAAGTTACAGAAATCCAGATAGATTACATCCATAGCTCTTCCCTTGTCCACTTATTTAGTCACTCCCTCATAGAAGGCCACTGGATTGGTCAGGCAGGACTTGCCTTTGGTGAAGCCATGATGGCTGCCTTGAATCTCCTCTCTGTCCTTCATGTGCATTAGCGTAGCTTCTAGGAGGATGTGTTCCACGATCTTCCCAGACACAGAGGTGAGGCTGACAGGTCAGTAGTTCCTGGGGTCCTCTTTTCTACCATTTTTAAAAATGCTTCCCTTTTTTAAGTCACCAGGGACTTCACCTGACTGCCATGACCTTTCGTATATCACGGAGAGTGGCTGGGCAACCACATCAGCCAGTTCCTTCAGGACTCTGGGATGCATCTCATCAGGTCCCATAGACTAGTGCATGTTCAGGTTCCTCAAGTGGTCACGAATCTGATCTTCTTTTACAGTAAGAGTGATTCTTGTAGTCCATTCACTCAGGAAATGCTGGAAGAGAAACTGCCTGTGAAGACTGAGAGAGCCTGAAGGAGGACATTCATGTTGCAGATGCCTGAAGTTAGAAGACGGATCTACCCATAGTATTTATCTACTTTTATTGTTTATATTAAGCATTTGAAATGCTGGAAACAGAGGCAAACTCTCAAGGATCTTACAGGTAACACCTGAGTATTTGTTCTGAGCTGGGTAGAGTTTTCTTCTCACTTTGGTTTAGTGGTGCTGTGTATGAAATCCAGAGGCTCCAGTGATCATTGGGCTCGAGAAATTGCACTGGAATCACGAATCCTCATGGCTTTGGCTTTGTCTTTTGGATAAAGCAAGAGGGACAGCTAGAGGATACATTAAAGGTTCCACTGTGCCCTACATGAGCTACGGTCTGTACTTTTCCCACTCATCTGTAAATACAACAGGATGTGTACACAAGAGTAAGAGAATGACTATTCACATTCAAGAGCAGTTTTGACCCAAGAACAATCGGGTGTAAAATGCCCATGAATATATTTATCAAGGAAATTTGAAGTAGGCTAACAAAATATCAGAGGAGGAAGGTTTTGGAACAGCCCAGCAGCACAAGTACTGGGAGCAGAAAAACACCCCCGAAGGCTAGTTATTTTTCCAATGGAACTCGATACATATGTTACAGGGATCATAATATGCTTCTGCAATAACTGAGGAAAAGGTTTGGAAATCCAGGATATGTCTTCCAGTATATTATTCTTAGGTTCACGTCTATCTATCTTTGGAGAGAAAGGTAACACCCCTGTGGTTTCCAAGGGAGGCAGTGTAACTTCCATTAGGAGCAGGATTGGACTAATTGTGTGAATGTTATTTGCAATAATTTTTTCTTCCCATTTCCCGCATGGATACGTCTGCATTTTCAGATCCTAGGGGAAAAAAAAAAAAAGAAAAGAAAAAATAGAAGGAAAAAATAGTCTCTATCCCATGGGGACCTCCCTCGTTCTCTCTTCTGATGTTTGGTTGCTAATTTGCACTTTTTATATAACCAGAAGCAAATGCCTGTCTGACACAAAATAAAACAAGATGCTTCAAGTGCTGTTTGGTTCTTTAGGAAGAGAATAATTTTTGAAAATAACATGCACTCACCAAACAACTTACCAATGCCCACTGACGTTCTCCATGGTGTGTCTGACAAAGGCAAAATGTGGCACAATGCAGAACAAAGAGGCATTTTATATATGCCTAGCAGAAATTCTTAAAAGTCCTTTTTTTCTTTTCTTTTTTTTCTGGAAAATTATCTTAGCTTTGAAGTTAAAAAAAAAAAAAAAAGCCCATACAATACTGAGAAGCTATTGATTGTAAAGGTGGGGAAAGGAGGGGCAGAAAATAAAATAGCTTTTTCCTTTGTATTTCTTGAAATAAATAAAAATAGCTTTACCTTTTGAATTAAATTGCTCTCTTATCCCTCACCCTTTCTTCCCAGTTACAGAATTAGTCTTCATTTGACAGGTAGTAGCCATGAGATAATTTTGCGGGTTTGTTTTGAGGAGTTTTTTAATAGCTGTTTGGATTCTTTGTTTTCAGCGAAGAGGCCCACTAGGCACAATTTGGGACTTGTTATTAAAGACAAACTAACATCCCCCAAAGATTTTCAAACACTTCACGCCAGAATGTGATATTTTAAAGCATTTCCCACTTCACATAATTGGATGCACGTGGCTTAGCAAGAGAAGGACAGTTTTAGCAAATACAAGAATTAATGCAATTTATTCGAGATGGTCTCACAGGAGAGATATAGATTTTATGCATAATTCTGAGGAAGATAAAAAATGCTGAAATCAGTTAGGACTTCCGCATATTGCTTCAAGACCACTGACCTGAGCTAAGGTGGTTATTATAGACAATGAACTTTAGAAAAAGTTGTCAAATTAATATTCATCGTGGATCCCAAAATGAGCACAATTATCATCACTGGGAATAGCAGTTCCATCTTTATACTTTCTTGGGATCTGTAGTCAAATAATTAGTAAAACTATTTCTAATGTTTGTCTAAAAATGAAAAAGCATCCATATTCCAGGGAAAAATCTCCACAACTGAAATGTCAAAATTCAGTCCTTTACAGGGATTATAAATTACACCCGTTTAAGACACACTATTGTGACATTTGTTAATCTGATTTCATACTTAAAATCTGCTTCTCACAGATGTGGGACCCTGAGGTTAAACTACTATTTCACACCATCATTGAGGCCTCTGGAACAAGAAAAGGAAGTTGCTTAAATATGTAATAATCATTCTCTGCATTTTCATTTCCCAATCACTATGTCAAATGAGCATCTCCTCTGTATTTTCTGGTTTCTTCCTTGAAAAACTCTATAGGACAAAGAAGTACTATTATCTTCTTTTTAGAAGAGGGAGAAAACAGAAGAGTGGATTATATAGATATGGAATCCTGTTATTAATGTCAACAAGAGTTTCATTATTTATTTCAAGAGAACCAACATTTCTTTCTTTTTTTTTTATCAAATACAGAAGTACAAAGCTATACTAACATTTTGACATTTTGATTAAAGAGCAAGTATTTTAGCCATAAAAATACTGATGCTGTGAGATATGGTTAGCCTATGTTACATGACTGCTATGTCAACTGAAAAGAAAAAAGGGTGAATTGCTTATGGGGTTTGAGGAAAAACTACGCCTTCTGCTGAACTGTGTACAAAACTACACCCTGATGCACTGATATTGACAGATTGCGGTGATTTTAAACATGAGTTTTAACTGCAAGTTAAATGATGGAAGACTTCATGATTTATTTTATGTCTGCGATCATTTTTCTGGAGTCCTTTTGCAAATAAGATTGTGATAACAAGGGATTTTTCACTAGCCTGAAGATACTATTTTAAATGCTTGCTCCTGGGAGATCTTTCCACTTCTTGTGGCATCTTGCTCATCTGGAGTTCTATCCCAGTTACATCATTACCAATGTACAGGGCTTGAAATGAACTTAATGTGGTTTTATGACCTTGTAATGGGGAGGAGAGAAGTCATTCATTGAGGAAATTCAGAAAAGGAGAGGACCTCAGCCAGTGAAACAGAAGAGGCAATGTTTTTGTGTGGATATCCTAAGGATGTGCAGAACTGCAAACCAGAACCACTGGAGAAATATTTCTAATGTCTCCCCAACTCATATAAGGAGATATCTTCTTGGTGCTTTGTACTTGCAGGGGAGGAGGTTTGGAGCCTTTAGATGCTACCGGGTCCATGTCGATATAGCCAAGAATTTTTTTCAATTGAAAACATTTCAGGAAATAGCATATTTTCAGCAGACTGCTCTAACAAATTGTTCCATTACCATAGGAGCAAGAAAACCTACATATTTTTAGTCTATATCCCAACACACTGTAAACAGTAAAAATGTACGCACTGAAAAAAATCCTGTTCCCTTTAGATTTCTTTTCCCCACTGTTTCTTCAGTCCCACCGTTGTTCTTCTCTTGCTGCCTCCTCACAAATCCCTCACTTGGCTGGCAATTGCTGGGCTAAGTAAAAGACACCACATGCAATAATACTTTCCAGTTCCACCTAGAAGTGTACTAGTTGGTTGGCACTGAGGCTAAGCAGAATAATAGATAGCTGCCGAACTCACATTGAAAAGTTCTTCGTAATTATGGCATTAATCTGAGTGTCTCTCCTTCAGCCAGCTGCCAGTTTTCGTGACATCTGTAGTGACTTTACATCTTTGAGGGGGAAATATTTCTCCCTTTTTGGTAAAAATTATCTGATTAATTCACAAACTGTTGGGCAGAGAGTGGCGTGCAAGTTGGGGAGACTTTTGGAGAGGCAGGCAAATGGAGAGTGTGATCCTAGAAAACTCACTTCTTTATAAACTACATAAAACCCCAAGATACTACGAGAATTATGATATTAACAAAAAAATTGGAAAGTTGCGATATTGCTTAACAAAATCTCTTTATGGTAATACAAAGAGGAGGTATTTCGATGTTTTAACCACACACACCCATTTAGATCCAAATGAATGTCTTCAATTCCTCTGTTAGTGGAGGTTTCATAGCTGAATGGGCAAATTTCTCCTGATGCAAACATTTACATGAGTAAAGATATCTAAATTTACCATAAAATCCAAAAAGAATACAACACGTAATAGTTGGTCTTTTCATGTCTTTTTTTTATGCTGGCAAGACTTTAAAGTTTTTAAGTGTTCACTAAGCAGCCCTTTCTTTATATACTTACTACATGTCCATACAGAAACATACACTTTCTTCATGTTTGGTTTTTTCCAACACAGACACAAACACGTAAAAAAATATATTAAAAAAAAATCACACGCATGTTTATTATGTAGCAACCTGCATAGACATGAATCCTTAGTCATTTTGTAGCATTACTGACACTTAACTCCTTATGTGGATTATGAGATTCTTCAGAAGACAGAAATAAATAACTGATCTCTTTTAAGAACAAAGGCTGAAGTGAATATATTTAAAAGCTGCACTGTGTTTTGATGTTATTATAGCAATCAAAGTCCGAAAAATCACAGTAACCAAGTAATAAAGAAGGACTTCAAAGACTAAAGTGTCTAACGATGATATGACAACAGCAGCAGTTCATCTGTATTTATGCAATTTATATTCTATATACACATATATATTTATAATATACACAAGAATGTATAATTTATGGCTGTGTGGTTAGAAATCAGAAAAAGACATCAGGACAAAAACACCAGCCTACATTCTCATTATGCTACATGAAAGATACACATGTGCATATATATATATACACACATATATATACGTAGGTACAGGTTAGTAGGTCTATAATATCAGGGTGTTGTTGAAAATCTATCTTCTTCACCCGTCACTTCTCTCACTCTTCTCCACTTCTATAGTGATGAGTCATTTCTTAGCCTTGCAATCCGCTACTGAAGGCCCTGGAAGTCCAGTCTGAATTTCACACAAACATTGGCAAGATGTTTGAGGTTCATGCTGGACTGGGAAACCAGGAGTTCTGGGAACTTCAGCAGCTGGTTGCCAGTTTCCCCTTCTTTGTGACTGAGGGATAAACTTTCTCAGTGTGACAGTTCTCCAGGATAAATGTATCATTTCAACATGTATGTTTATCTCCAGCCATAAAGCCTGACATTGGTGGTGGTTTCATCCAATGCTACATAATAAATGTAGTATTAACTACATTTATCAAAAGTTTTCCCTTAGATAATGAAAGTGGTTTCTTGTTTTTATTGTGAAAGACTGTGAACATTTATGAGTGTTACATGAATTTATGACAATAAAACGAATATTTCCACAACCTGGAAAACAATTCAGTTAAAGTCACCGTCATTAACGCTGTTCCCTGATTATCAGCTTTGTCTTGTTTCTGAATTGTGCCATTTCCCACAACAGTTCCAGTCCTGGGTACTGAGCCTTGAATTAGTTGGAAGATTTGCAGGTTGCAATGACCCCAAAGGCAGTAGTTGGATAATATGTTGGCTTCAGCAGCAAAGCCAGATGGTGGATCTCCTGTTCTCCCAATGCACACCTGTGTCGTACAGTAATCACTCATTCAGTTGTTCTTATACAGATGCTTGTGAGACTGCTCAGTGAACTTATCAATATCCATCTGATAAAACTGAGATATCAGCTTGAACTGATTTAAAGGTTAGGGTAGACAAAGTGCAGGATTTAATTGCTGGACATGGCTTAAAAAACTCTGGAGTATCAAAGGGCCACAATAACATTCTTCAACACATCTGTGTCCTTCACACTGATATTTGGGCAATAGGACAAACTGTCTTTCTATCAGACATTCCGCAAAGAAAAGTTAAAAATAATAAGAAATGCATTAGTTCTCCCAGCAAACTGTACAAAAGTGGGGATGGCAGAGCTGTACTTATTCCTGAGGTGACGTGTAACGGAGCAAGACTTCGGCATAGGGAAATGCAGGCTCAAAATTGTCCCTGTATCAAAAGCTATTTTGACTGCTGCTGTGTCACTCCAGATGTATGACAAATTTATTGTCCGATTAACTGGGGGCAAAGCACTGACAGCTTTTCAGTATTAGTTCAATCATTGTTTTATTAAATTAATAGTAATTAAGTACTTTCCAGATTCCTGATGAAGGTTAGACCCAGATATCTATGACAGGTCATTAGTTGTAGAGAAGAATGGTCAGAAGCTAATATTAAGCAATGAGATTGCTTATTCATACACTGCAGAGGTTAGAATTAATAATCATGCTAAATTGAATTTAATGAATAATTCATGGAGAAAAATTCAAAACAATTTGCTATGGTTACCAGAATAGATGTTTTTTTAAGAAACAAGGGCCAAATTACCCTTTGCTTCAGCTGGGTGTAATAATCAGGAATAGAGATATTTGCTGGCAGGCAGAGGCTTGGGAACAAGTGAATGCTAACAGAAATTTGGGATGAGAGTAAGCAGCAAAGCTGTTACATACTTGCCGTGTGCGATAGCAGAAAATAAATTAATATCATAGACCAATGTGATTTTGGGAGGTATTAAATCAAGGACCCAGAGGAGATTAATATGCTGCTATTAAGTACTCGTGCGAACACACCTGAGATATCTGCTTGAGGCCTGCACTCATTAGAAAAAAATAGAAATGCCAAGAAAAATGAGAGCAGAAGGGATTATTTGGCACTGGCGGAAAAGCAGTTATTTGGAGATCATGTAATTATGGAACGATTCAGAAGACAGGGACATTTTTAAAGAGAAAGGTGAGATCTTCTTGAATAAAATTGTTTCTTGGTGGATGTGCTTATGGTTGTGGGGAGTTAGAGCCTCCTGAGTTTATCAACACTGTCTACAATTGTGTACATGTGGGCTGCACATAGCTCAGCTGCCTACATGAAGAGACAAGCCCTTAGAGAACAGAAAAAGAAATAGCAGCATAGCCATATGTCTATGCAGCGAGGCTGTGATTCTACTCCAAAATCTTACTGATGACTTTCTGAACTTCTCTCTGTTGCATTTTTCCTCTGTGTGAAATGGGCATAGTCATAGTTGTCTTGCCACAGAGTCTTGGGAGCTGCGAACTGAATATACCAGCTGGACTTGTGAACTGCACCAGTGGAGGCCAACCTGTTGCTCGTGTATGATTTGACTGCATCTCTGGCAGCTGATCTTTCCTGGGCTCACGGTGGCACAAAGGCTGCCAAATCACATATTCTTCCCCCACGGAAGAAGCTGATTACACAAGAACTATTGAAAGCCTCATTGGGTCACTGGATGCTCAGCCCAGCCCTTTTCTGCAACGGAGCTATGGGATTCTCGGGAAATCATCATCATCTCTTGCTGGTGAGCTCTCTCTTCCCATCTTATTGAGATCTTCTGGCTCAGAGCTGTCCAGTAATGTTGGTGGAAGACTCACAAGTGCAAAATACTGATGAATGGCTGAGTTAGATGGAAATACGATTAAAATATCTATGTATAATATTTGGGGCCACAAGAAGAAAGAAAATTTAGGAGGGAGAGGCAAAACAGATGACTAGGAAACAAAAGAAAACTTAAATAACATAGGTGAGTCTTTTGATCAAAAGTGTTTGGCCTAATAAAAAAATGATACATTTTGAATTGGGGGAAAAAACATTTGAAAACGTACTGTTGGGGATGCCTTCTATTTCCAGTGGCATTAGGAACTAAAATCTCACTCTGACTTCGAGAAGAGTATAGAAGTCAGACAGCTGTACTCTTACACTGGTGTCTACATGAAGCACCTGATGCTAAGCAGATGACCTGAGCATTTCCTTGCCTTTCATGGGCAAGCAAACTGATGTATGCTGTTCCGTATTTCAGAGATGAGCAATACCAGTCTACACTTCTTTGTCTCCAGTGAAACCAGTAACGACATTTCCCCATTCAGAAACAAATTGGCACAACACCTGGGTGGTTTGCAAAAGTGTGCTCTAAACACTGCTGCCACCATGCCGTCACTATTCATTTGTGTATTAAGCTCCTAATTTTGAGTGCTAGCAAGAGGTTTCTCAAAGTTCACATAGTGTAATTGTTACCTAAGGCTGGGAGATTCTGATCTGCTTTGTAGGTTATTTAGCTGCAGATAATTTGTTAGATTGCTGAGGAGGTTGAAAAATTGTTTCACCTCTCAGTTGTTCACTCTTGCACTGGTTTTAGAATAGATGGGAGAGAATTTTGCAGTTGTGAGTGTTTGATTCACGCCGGACAGCTGCCTCCCATCACTTGAAGAAGAAAAAAGCCAGACAGCTGGAGAAGAGCTTCAGTGTTTTTTAGTGTTGGAGCTGGTTTGACAAAATATATATATATGAATAGTTTTAAAGCGTAAAAGTAATTCTTTGATTAAGTCCTGTGTCTGCTTTTTCATTTATATGAGGTAGCATTAATGAAGCTGCACAGAGTATCACAGATCTACAGAGACCTACAGTAAGTCAGTTAAGGAGGAATAGTGTTCTTGGAGTTAACTGTGGGAGATAAACTGACATTTGTTCCTAGGTTTGCTGGTCACTTCTTATTCCATTTTGGATATTTCTCCTAGTACTTACCATTTTAATTATCTAGAAATGCCAAGCAGATGGCCCATGAATAGACTGCACAGAATTACATATACGGTCATAAGAGTGTTTTGGGGGATAAGGACATCATAGTCAGCTGGATTTGTGTTTTAGTCCCTTCTCTGGTGAATAATTTCTGACTCTGGTCCACTCTCTTAGGACCAGACGTGATTTGGTCTACTTTTTTTGTGTCTTTGTCTCAGGTATATCCTCGCTGTCCTTATGCACCTGACTAACCAAAGGGTTTCGTGTTATAACTGAACCCATCTAATGACCAGTTCTGCAGAAGAGGAAGATCTACCTTCAGCCCCCCACCCCCACCCCGTTGCCATCAGCCACATAGCTGTGCCCTTCCTTTGTGTCTTCTGGCATTTATCTGAGCCCTCATTCAGTGTGAATACAACACTTACTGTTAGGTTTTGGAGTTTTGGAGTGGTTCTTTTACATTTGTTAGGCTTGATTTTCTAAACTTTTTCTTCTCGAGGTGATGGGTGGAGGGAAGGGAGACAACTGGGAGAGTGGCACACACAATGCAAGGGAAGCATTTAGGCAGGAGATAAAGTAAGTAGAGGATGCGACTAGTGCTACCGATATAACTGTCTTACCTACAACATGAAGACTCTGAGTTACCTGATTTAGGATATTAGTCAGCAAAATTCACTTTGTGTTTTTGGTAGGACACCAGCACTTTCAGAAGAGGTGATTTGGGTCTCAGAAGTGCAAGACTTTCTTCTCCCCACAGACTCCAAGGCAGCCTATCTGATTAGTAAGGATGATTAACTTCTCAGAAACTAAAATAAATCGGGCACTTCAGTTGAAAGCCTGAAGTTAGGAGGAATATGGGCCCTTACCACCGACAGAGAGTCACAAGAAGAGTGGAAGCTGCTAACAAAAAGGCATCATTATCTGCCTGGATTTTTTTGTGAAAGCAGCCTCATTTTGAATAGACAGCAAAACCTATTTTTAGAGTGAGACTTGTATTTGTATCCTAGGCGATCATACACTGAATTGCTGATAAGATGAAAATTCCACTTCATCTTTTGGGAGAAAATGAAAAATAAAAGCTTGATTGCCTCTAAGGAGCCTTTCAGGTAAGCTAGGCAAGGGAATACACTGGGAAGGCACTGGGTTTAGATATAATTAGGGTTTCTAATCACTTGGTGGCATTAGACCTTAGGGAATGTTGTGCCAACACACACTTAAGGGACTGCAGGCATCTCTGGAGCAAGCACAAAACTCAACAGGGCTGATGCAAATGCCAATAACGTCAGAATATTGAATTCAAGAGATTACAGAGGCATTTGGGCATTCAAATCCCTTTTTGGAAACAACCTTTAGCCTTTCTGTGCCAGAGTTCACCATCTGAAAAATGGAGCTAAACAGTGTCTTCCCATGTTGAAGGAGAGCTGAATAGTACAATGACAGTAAAATCCAGATCCTCTGTAATACGGAGTAAGAAAGAAAGAAATGGAAAGCTCTTCTATCTATATATTTATCTGTCTAATAGCTGTATTTCCGCAAGTGGTCAGAATTTGCAATTTCCTTTATGATATCTGAGAATCCCCTGTCTGCCGGGATCTTGGCAAAGCTGCCTCCTTAATATCTCCGTATACTATTTCCCTATTTGTAAAACAGAGATTGTAAAACTTATTTTGTGTGGCTGAGCTGATCAGACGGAAAGCACTTCAGGGCGGAGACCATCTTTTGCCTGAGAAGAGTAATGTATAGGAAAGGTAATAAAAAAGTATCCATCCAAACTGCTTTTAATAGAAAACTGTGTTCTCAACAGGGGATATGGGCATACAAATCAATTACTACATATTGTAGAAAAGATTAAGTAAAACTTGCCCAACATCCCCTTGAGGCTCAGTTCTATGGTTATTTGATGTGAGATAGGTGAAGTTATGTACTGTCAGTTTTGCTACTCAGTTTCTCTGTTGTATTTAATGAGTATGTAAAAAGCCTCCTTTTGGTGCCTTTGTGAGGCTCCATTCATGCTTGAGAAACACCTCGAGCCCCTCTAATGGAGGCTGAAAAGCTTGATTATTCCGACACGCAAACATTAAAAAGTTGGGAAGTAGGCATCTCCATCTCTCCCTTTAAACATATTTGACTTACAAGCTCTATAACTTTCAAACAAGATTAGCTTTATCAATAAATCACCAGGTTCACGGATGAGAAACACGACAGAGTGCCTTGTTGCCAAGGCATGTATAATGACAATAGGTGCCTCAGCAACACTTAGAACTGTGCTGCAACAGATTGTGCCCTAAAGCAGAAAATATCCTGCACACATGAGGTTATTCAGGTATAGAAAAAATTCAAAAGCTTAATTATCACTGTTAACAATTTCAGGGTAAAGAGATAAAGGGAGCAGGAAGGGCAGGACTGGTGGAAGGGGAAAAGGAGTGGGGAGAAATTGCAAAGCTCTCAAGTTTTAAGACAGCTCAACCAGCTGTCAGGTAGCCAGGCAGAACAAAGTAGAGCATGTTTTGGGAGAAAAGCATCTCTGTTTGCAACTACGAGGGTATCCGTGGGTTCAGCACTCTTGCACACCGTAGAGTCTTGATGACACGTATCTTGTCCTGAGAGCCCCATGCTCTGTCTTCTGACAGTTCACTCTCCTTTTCTCACATGTCCTCCCTGTGTCCCAGGGCATGCCTGGTTCTCTGGCTTGCTCTGTCCAAAATCAATGAGAACCTTGTCGTTTGTGTGCCAGGCATGCCACCTCTTTTACTGGTGCAGCTCTGGGGAGCAACACAGGAGGAAAAGAGGAAAGAAAAAAAGAAAATGAAAATCTCAGAAACACTCGATTATTCCTGTATAACGCTATCGGCTCACAAATAGCCTACCGTAAGATTTCAGAAGGTAGACAGACTCTTGAGAAAAGTTTAAACGAGGAGCATTGACATTTGTCAGCAAAAAATGATGGCATTTTGGTCCAGATTAGGAGCTGGCCCCAGTGAATGGCCAGGGCTGGAACCAGTGGCCAGGGCCGCAGGAGCCTCTGAAGCGTGCAGGTGGGCAATGCAATATGGACTGTGGGATGTCGTAGCATCATAGACTCATTTAGCTTGGAAAATACCTTTAAGGTCATGGAGTCCAATCGTAAACCAAACATTACCAAGCCTACCACTAAACCACGTCCCTAAGTGCAACATCTACATATCTTTTATACACCTCCAGGGATGGTGACTCCACCACTTCCTAGTTGTCCCTTTTACTTCAGTTGCCCAATTGACTTTAATTTAAAGGTAATTGTGATGCAGTGGGGTAAGAATTAACACCTTACTTTCCAAGCAAATCTTCCTTCCCAGTACTGTAAGTCTGCACTGGGTTCAGTGCTGGACCACGAGTAACTTCTGCACTAAGGACCATTTTCTTTCAATGTTTTAATAAAACCCAGGCAACATACTTTTCCACCCTTGTCAAAGCAGAATTAACAGCTGTTGCAGAATGCTATATCTCCTTGAAATATGTTCTTACTGTGCTCTAGCACATTATTTTCTTTTTCAGGAAAGGAAATAGATCTATCTCTAAGTAGGTACAAGACACAGTATGTCCAAGACTTTGCTTTACTTCAGATTTCTTGTGTGACCTAGAGGCACCTCTTGAGGCATAGATACTAAACAAGGAAGAGGGGTCTGCTTTGTATTGTTTAAACATTGTGGTGCCCTCCTGCTTGAATTACTGACCCACACAATCTCAACCTCTATGAATTAGGGCTCCATTCCTGGATTTCTCCACATTTTGGAGAAAGTTGCTTCATGTGGCTTATTCCTAGGATTGTTCATCTGTTTCCTCCCTCTGTGACTTCAATGAATATAATGTTCAAGCTGAGCATTAATTTTACAGATTGTTGTCCAATTTAGACTTCACAGTTTCTTCAGGGTTTTAGCACCAAAACAGGACAGGAGAAGATTGTTGCTGCCTCGTTCTAAGCCTGGAAAGAGGGAAGATTGTTCAAACTGCTTCACCTTCCAAAAAGTTTCTGGCGTGGTGCAATGGCACAGGCAGCCTCTAGGTCCTTCCTGTATTTGCAGTTGTGTGTAATGAGCGAAGTCCCAGCTTGCTGCTGCGGCCAGAGAGCATCATCGCTCAGGGATGGATTTCCATTGTGAAAGGTGATGATACAGATCTAGGTGTCAATGGCATAATAATAATAATCTCCGCCACATTGCTGTGTTACTTCTTTAAATGACATCAGACAAAAGAGCAAAACTAACACAGGTAACTCCTCTGGGACTCTGGACCCTCAGGGCAGATGGGAAATTACCCTTGTCTCTGCTTTGCATCCTACATTGCCTGTTCTCCATGGCTCTGCACTGTTTCAAGATGTTTTCTCATTGCTTGTCACGGTAGAAAGAGCAGCTGGAAATTATGAAAATGGCTGAATGTACTGGGAGAGAGAATTAACCCCAATATGAGCTGCTTTGACGTTCTCAGAAGTTCACAGGTCAAATACCTTCTGCTCCTAAAAGAGCTCTGGAGGTGCACACTCCAAAAGACCATCCCGATATCCAGAATCTGGAATAAGCCATATCCATAATCCAAGGAGTCCCCTCTGATGTCAGCCTGAAGAAGAGGGAATCAGAGTGCCTGTATCTTGTTGACAAACTGGAGTACCCAAATGAGGTTTGTAGCTTGGTTCTGGATTGCAGCTTTTCTTGGCTAATGCCAGAAACAGAAACTGAACCCCAAAATGCTGTGGGCACAAAGGGCACCGGCTCCTCAAGTTATATCATCTTCAAAACCAGAATTCCTACTCTGCTCATGTAGTGAATCAATGTGGTATTTTCCAAAGTCAGAGCACATTGTCCATAGCTTTCCTTAGGACTTCTACTACAAGTGTTCTCTTCTGGAAACAGGTTTTGGATAAAGCACTCAGCTTCAGTGAGTTAAAGACCTACTGCAGAGCTCAGTGCAGACAACAGAACCGTTGCAGACATTCATGGTTTTTAGATCAGACTGAAGACCTTGAATTGCTCTTTTAAAATCATTGGTAATATGTTGCATGGCCACTTTTTAAAGGAGAAGAGTCTCTGTCTTGATCACGTAAGAAAAGCCATGGGGACACTGCAGAAGTTGTACGTTGATATCTGCATGCAGGGATACATTAGGTACTTTTTCTATAATGTGAAATGGGTACAAGAGAAATATCTTGTTTTGCTTCATCATCATAGTGGCTTTATGCACATTTGAGTAATTTCTCGTTACGGAGGTCTTATCTGAAGAAAGAGATTTTTATCTGCTAAACGGCTTTCCTACTAGCAAGGATCAAAAGTTCCTACCTGAAGTTACTACAGATGTTTCTAGAGCAACAACATGTAAAAGTTTGTTCCAGAGCATTTCAAACAGTTTTAAACAAAGTGACTGTGAAAAAATAAATTATTAGGTCAGTATTAACAGTCAAAGCTGCAACATTTAAGTGAGTAGCTCTACAGTGGAAATGGCTGTGGGCCAAAAGGGTGAAGCCCGTCTGGAAATCATCCCCATTGAAGAGACTTCTGGTCTTAGAATGAAAGCTGACTTTAGATTTGACTGAGTTATCAGCTTTAAAGTAAGCAGAGACAGTCAGATCATAAACTTGCGTTGTTTTCCTATAGTTATTTACATAAAAAGTCCCACTTGCTTCAGCCTGCTCATTTCACTACCTTTGCATCAAGTTGAAATAGGGGCTCATAGACCCCTGATTATATGCAAGATTTATTACATGTATCATAAGATTTTAATTTATGATTTTTTTTGATTATTCAGTTCTTCCAACTGTAAGTCATTAACAAGTTGAATCAGTCCTCATGACAGCAATCTAAGTTAAAAGCTAAAGACAGGTGCATACAGAAAAACACAGACTGCGGACTCTGCTTATTTTTCACGCTCTTTGAGCAACACTTGGCCCTTGGAATAGACCTATAGACTATTCTAAAAGCAAATACTAACCACTGAAAAGATGATTCCTTTAGGACACACGAGAGCAGTGGGTACTCCTTCCTGGGTAACTCGTGCTTGTAAAATCCAAAAGAGGCCCTCCATTTTTCAGGCCAATTTATGCTCCTCTTAGAAAGTGTTTTTCTGCCATTAATAGTTCTTCAGGAACTTACCAAGTTGACTGCTTTGAAGGATATAATTTTTTTTTTTTTGCAGAAAACTTATAACTTAATCAAATCAAAACACATTTTCATTCGGTACTTTAGAAAGGTTTCTTCAATGTGTTTTCCATGCCAAATTCAGCCTCTAGCCACTTCTCTCTAGAGCTGTTTAATTAAGCATTTCAGGGTTGGAGGTTTTGCATGGTTTTTTAATTACATGAAAAAGTTTTTCTCTTCTATTTTTTTCCCAATGCTAGTATACACCAAGCTGGTAGAATAATTTTATGGTAATCTCTCCAGAAATCAGGCACAAAGCAAGCAATCCCAACTTCAGCTTACATCAAGAGAGATTTATTTTTCTCTCCAAGGGGGAAATAGTGTTTAGTTATGAGGTTCTGCAAAATAAATTACTGAACAGTGATCCAGGTTATTCTTTTGCGTAATCTGGCTGTACTCTATCAGCAGTATGAAGCTCTGCCAATTTATAGTAATTGGTGAACGAGACAGTGCAGCATTGCATTAAGAAATTTTATGCACTTCTTGGTAAGGTGCAGTAAAAATATGTCCCACAGAATAGATATTTACTGTTTGATATTTTCACCAGATACTAGTGCTCTGGATTTCAAACTAGACCTGAAAAGAGTAACTTGGGTTGTTGTTTTTTATGTATTCATTTTCACTTCCCTAAGTTTAGACTTAAATATTAATGAAGGAGAGAAAGATTAAAAAAATAAAAGCAAATCCCATAAAACCCCTCTAGCCATGCTGTGGGAATCCATCATTTTCTAGCCAGTGGCAATACAAACAATGTAATGTCTTTTTCCTCCTCGTTTTTAAGGATAGTTAGAGATACCTGAACTACCTGGAAAAGAAGTAAATAAAAACAATGGAATATTCAGCTGCTTGTGCATTCTTGGCACATGGTTGGAGCACATTTCTTCCTGATTAGAAGAGCAAGAGTTCTCTGTCATCTCTGCCAAGCTCCAGCTCCAATGCTCAGCACTGAAAACATTCCCTTTTGATGCTTCTTTGGCCATAACTCAATCTCTCTAGTAGCAACAAGAGTTGAATAAAGGAATATTTTTCAGTTTGCTGCTGAAATAACAAGCCTGAGGAAAAGTATTAGTCTGTGCTGAAGTGAAAAATAAATCTTCTTGGATTTAAAAATATTATTTTACCCAGGTCTATTTTGGTTAGCTTGTTTATTATTTATCTCTTTTTTTTAGACTTGGTTTTCTTTTGTAGGTGGATATTTTCAATGAAATTTTGCCTCAAATTTATTTTTAAAATACGGAAACATTTTTCTACTTTTCCAATATGACACATATTGTTAAAAAAGCCCAGTGAATGCTTCAAGATTTATCTCAAATTGAAGGGCTGGAGGGGATCCTGATTTACCTGTGTGTTTGATTTTGTCCAAAAAAACACACTCAGCTGAAGCTGTTTGAATATCTGCCTTAGTCTACATGAACCTAGTCATAATCTTTATTGAATACACTCATTCACAATCTTGGCAGACAAATGTAGGGGACAGACTCCTACCACTGTCCCAGGTAAACCCTGGGAGCAACTTCAGCTCGTCTTGGGGCTCAGGGTTGCAATTCAGCAGGTTTTTAAAGTAGTCATCAGAAAGTGTCAGAGGGGCTAGTTTCAGTTGTGATACATTAATATCGGCAGCATTCTGATTTACGTGAGCCAATAACAAAAGCAGCTGAATGAATACCAGCATATGGTTTACAGGAAACAAAGAGACTGAAGCACTTCCAAGGAAGACTTATCCCAGCCTAAATAGCTGTCTTTGAATAATGTTTTGATTGTCTTAAAATCTGACATATTTTCACTGTCTGTGTTCATTATAAATGAAGCGATTTAAGAACCTATAGTAGGCTGGGAAAAAAAGGAGGATGAATGTCTGAAGCCCAGTGATTTCATGTTACAAACCCCAGATAAACCAGGTTATGCCAGACTTCTTTCTGCTGAGTTTCTGGGTATAAGCAGGAAGTAAAGGCAAAAACAGGTCAAAAAAGCTCTGGGTTAGCCCACAGGTCTCTTTCGATTAGCTGTTTAGCATTGTTCCAGTGTTAATTCATCTTGCCTCTCACATTAGATCAGGGCTTAGCTCTTTCAGACTGCCGTGAATGAGCCCAGTGCTGCAGCTGATGCCTGATTTATGGTCACTAACATTGTTATTTCTTATCTGAAAAGGTATCCATTTCAAGTCTGTTAAGCCCTCTGAAGCTAAAAGTTAGATTAAACACTAAACTTGACATCTGTTGTGCAGACACCAGAGGGAAGTCACCTAGTGAAAATGGTAGTTTGTCCATTTGTAAAGTATGTGTTCGCGTGCAAGTGAGATTAATTACTGTCTGGAAATGTTTGTCTCCACTGGCTATGGACGTTGCTTAGAGGACTTGTACAGATTAGCATTTAGAAATGCAGCATTGAGTAAAATTACCTCCGTCACGCTGTATTCCTGATGCTAACTCAAATGTGAGATGTCCTGACACAAGAAAAAAAAGAACATATAGAAAGAAAATGATCTGTCTAAGGACTCAGGCACTTCAGAAACTCATAAATTTGCTTCATATGCCATTTTAGAAATGATTAGGTGTTTTTATATTTTACAGAGAGCAGAACAGACTCATCTCCTGATTTTTTTGAAAAGTTCAGTTATATTTCCTATTCCTTATCATTTAAAAATAAACACAACTTATAAAAACAGTACGGACAGTACTGTGGTTTAGTGTAAACACAATCCATGACAAAAAATGTTGAAGAATGTGAAAAAATTTCACTGGATTACAGAAAATGTCTTTAAGACTGCCAATTTTTCAAGAAAAGTTTCATTTTTAAAAAAAGTCGATTTCTGATGCAGAAAAACATTCATCAGCCTGGTCTGTTCATAAATAAACTTCATGAATAATTGATTTCTGAGTTTAGTGTTCAAATCTAAAAAAGAAAAAAAAAAAAAAGATTGTTTAAGAAAAAACCTCAGTTGACTAAATTTGAGGTTTTCTGTATGTAACCTTTAGTTATTATTCTGTAATAAATTAAGCTTAAATAGCAAAACCCAACAATATTTAGTTTTTACAATTTTTTAACACTTTTCGACTTTTTGAAATATCTTCTCCACATTGAAATCACACACTAAAATCAATCTAACTTGAAAAATAGATTGAGACTGCAAAGATGCGTTTTTCACCAAGTGAAATATTTTCAGGAAGAAGGTCACTTGGTCTTACCCATACCTAATAATTTCCAAACCACAAGGAAAGACACCATGGCTGTAATAACATCTACCTGGTTATTTAGTTATGTTAACATCACGTTTTACATCAGAGCCATCATCTGGCTTCCTAAAGTAATAATTTAAGAGTGAGATTCATTGGCACAGGACAAGCTGACCACATCCATAATGCTGCTCAAATATGGACTTCAGTTATGTAATGTAAACCAGTTGTCTAATATCCCTCTATACTTAACAGAAGTAAAGAAGAACTTCCTGAGGTAGTCTGTTCCTTCTTAAGGTAGGTCTGTGAGGCAGAGAAATCTCCTGGAGATGCCTCTTTGTTTCCAGTAATATGAAGAAGAGTGATCACAGCTAGCTTAATTTAAACACCAACTTTAAGCATCTCAGTTGAAGTGATATAAATCCCACGCACGGTCCACATACAGAAAATAAAACGCTGTCTTAGAATAACACTCAGTTTGGATTTTTTTTTTCTAATGAGCTCTTATTCATCAGGCTGTTTTGTATGTTTTCACCCTTCTATTTGTTTTTTTTTTCATTCCACCTTAATGATTTTATGTAGTGCATTCATAGTAGATCTTTATCAGAAATTGTTTTCTGTTAGAAGTTCATTTAAAAGTTTTCAAATAGTAAGAAAGACAAGATTAGTACGATAAAGAAGATCTATGCAAGACAGAAGGAAAAATAATTGCTTGCTATATTTTTTTTCATCTATACAGGGATAAAATGGATAACTTCTTCATGTAAGAGGGCGCCAGCAAGATTAGACACTTAATTATGGTGAATCTGACTTACGTTACCAGGGTTAAATTCAGGGTGACAAATTTTCCACCTCAACAGAGTGGTAGAGGAAATTTTCACCTTTCTTGGAAATAAAGGCCAAAGATCAGGCATTAATATCAAGACAATCCTGTTCCTCTTCTACAACTGTGTACTGCACTTATCGTACAACATTCCCTTTGCCAGTTGCAAAAAGAACAGCAGCAGCTCTCAGCATCACGTGCCACACTGTAGGGCACTGCAAATTTTAATCAGTTGGGTTAAGAACATTGATTTTCAAAGCAGCGTGTAAGAATGTATCCTGAATTGCACGTTCCAAGTGATTTTTCCAGTAACCAGTTAATACCTTTCTCTGTAAAACCATTGGTTATTGTTGTCATTGAAGGAGGCTGTTGGAGAGAATGTTTGGGTTTAAAAGACTTTGTGCTACCTTAACCACTTGTTCACTAGCTCGGGCTTTTAGGCTTTCTCTGACAGCAAAGATAGGGGAGGGAAGGAATCATCAGTGAATGGAAATTCAAGTCCCAAGAAGCATCATCTGACAGCCTTTCCCACGTCCATCAACCCCACAAGACTGAACCTATTTACACGAGATTTAATTCTTTTTTGTCTTGACCTATATGTATGTTTGCCTTCTTTCTTTTTATCAGTTTTGCTAACCTTCTCGAAGAATGCCAGCTTGCAGTTCCTGTGTTTCAGCTACTTCTGCATATTTTCAAAATACTTTGTGATAATTGCTTTAAATATTCTTCTCACACTGACAATACTATGACTTTTACTTTAAAATAGATACATGTATCAGGTATACATATATATATATACACACACATATATATATTTACACAGAGTCCCTAGGTAGCTTGGTTTCTGTGAGAAATATAAATTCATAGTAACTTTCTTAAGCTATTTCGTCTCAACAAATGATACACGGTGATGGATAGAAAGAGGCAATAGACTCTGATTCAGTAGTATTATTGCTCATTTCCTCCAGCTCTTAAAATCACTGACCCTCTGCAATTGATGTTCTTCCATTGAAGAAATATGCCTCTGTGGACTGCATGTTCTTCACTGCTCGTAGAGGCTGAATTCAGCCATGACACTCCAAACGGCACATTACCTCTTGAAAGTATGGCTATTTGTGGAGGAAGATGGAAGAATTTGCCCCCAGATCACAGCGTGAGATTGTAATCCCATCTTTGAAGGAAATAAAGGCTTTTCGAACTCACTGCTGGGCCCATGAAGACCATAAACTGGCAGAAGTGTTTAGTTTCTGAGACAGACTGAGAGTGCAATGGCTTTGAAGCGCATATGCAGTCCTCTGTGGGTGAGGGTACGCCTCCTGCATATATGAAGTCCCTGCCACAATCCCCTATGCTGTGATGAGAAGGGACCTTCCCTGGCTCTCCAGGACACTGTCCACCTGCCAAGTGGCAGCAGAGCAACTGTACTCTACTACACAACCTCGTGTGCTGGACATCACAGCTGGTACCATACTGGCTTCAAGCAAAGACACTTAGAAGGATGACATTTAGGCCCAATGCTGTGTACAAGTACCATCCAATAACCATGTCCTCTCACAAGGCAAGACAGGTAGAAAGAGGGAGCAGGGAATTGGGTAGGAAGAAAGAGAAAGCTTACAAGTGGGTAAAGCTGGAGGAGAGCTGTCAGAGCAGTAAAATCTCCTGCTTCCAGGTCATTATAACTTACTGCCTTCCACCCTGTAGCTAAAGGGATTCAGAGAAAGGATCAGAACTCTCTCCATCACAGTCGCTTCCTTAGGCCGCTCCCAGATAAGCATAATTACATGCAAAGCTTTACTCAGGACTCTGCCTAAGGGCGCAATATAGCCCACAGACACCAGCGATGGAAAAGACCTATTAGGTCCATTTAACCAATTCCCCAGACATTGCAGGGGTCTTCTCTTCCTGCTACGTCCAGCCTTGCTAGCCTTGGGCATGAAGCTGTCATATAGTTCAAGGGTTTGCCACTTCACAGGTTCACATGTTGCTGGGACTTCTGACACTGGGCTTCAGCAGTTTTTCTGATGTATAATAGATGATGTTTATGTGACTGAAAAGTCCCCATGACCCTCGATGTGTCAGCGTGGGTAGCAGCACAGTCTTTAAAGTTAGGTTTGGCCGACACTACAGCACCTATAGCAAGCAAGAATCAAACTAGGTTCTGTGAACAGCAGAGCTGACCAGATACAACCTGGCCCACGCACAGGAGTAGTACAAAACTAGTTTTACTGGATAAAGTATGAAAAAATGACCACAGTCTGGTAGGTGTGTGGGTAAGTTGCACAGCAATAGCTGAAGGAGGCGTTTAGCCTTTGTAATGTTCCGCTGAGGGCATCTTACCCATGTAATGACATAAAGAGCAGAGAAGCCAGAGTTTGTGTTGACTCAGGCCTTCAAAGTTCGCATGCCACTTTGTCACGGGAGGCTCTTTGCCCTCAAAACAACACGGTAGCAGATTTGAGTCTGGAACAGCTACCATGGTTTTTTTTGCATATTTTTCTAGAGCTACAACAGTATCTATTAGTTCACAGTCCTTGCACATCTCTATAATGTTTTGCTTGGTTTTTCCTGTTTAATATTCTACTCCTCTGTCCAGAAATTAAGAGAAGTAGGGAGCCAAGTTTCTATCCATCTCCTGTTCTTCTTGTTCCCTTGCCTCTTGTTCCTTTGCTAGAGGCACAGCATAAGCAAACAAATCACTTTACTTCTCTTACCTGACAGAATTTAATATGCTAGTAGCCCCTTCAGGAGCATCAGAACATTTTATTCCCTTGCAAGGCAGTTGAATTCACACTCTATTGCTTGTAAAGCAAAAAGCTAAAAGAAATAAAGGCAAAGAATCAGTGTGTGTGTGTGTGTGTGTGTGTGTTAAAGAAAAGTAAACGATTTAAACAGAGGAAAATTTAAGGAAAAAAGAAGAGGGAGAGAGATGGATACTGGCAGCTGGAACAGCAAATAATTTTGTGCTTTTTCAGGGATTGAAAGAAAGGAACTAAGATACTTCCAAGAGCAGAGAAAAGCTGTTTTTTTAAATCATTCTCCTCTTTAGGATTTAAGACTCTAAATTTTTGCTGTAAGTAATTTAAGAAGTCACACTGCTTAACCCTTTCAGGATTCAGGCAGCCAGTGGTGCTACGTAAACCACGTAAATTTAGTGGGATTAATCAAGCGTTCTCTCAGTGGAGGATGGAGATGGAACCTAGGCAGTTAGCACAACGAGAAGCCAAGTGGTTAGACTGGTAAATCTAGGTGGGGAGAATCCCATTCCTCAGTCCCGCCTCTCTCCCTCTTCAGGGTGTCTGAGTCCCTCACTGCATGGATCCGAGAACGCACCACTTCCTATCTCACTTCCACAGCATTAGAACAGAAATAGCAGCTTCCCTTACCTTGGAGTGTTAGGGAGGGGATAAATATGTTAATTTCAAAAGGTTACGCCTGCATAAACATGAGCACCAGGACTAAGTATCTTGAAAACTTACCATCAGGTAATTTAAAAAACATTCAAGCCTTGGCAACGTTTCTTTGTATGTTCATTCCCCTTACTGCTCTGAACTCATCATTTCCCCACTGTGGGTTACATATACCCGAGCTGTGCCTGTCCTCATGCCCTGTACTCTGGTTTGTACAGGCTCCAAACCCAAGAAGGCGAGCACTTCAGTAGTGATTAAAGACAACATGTCTGAGAATCCACAAAGTTTCTTCTCTGGAAACAAATTCTTCTGTTCTCAGAACCTCACTTCTCAGTGAGGCAGGAGCTACAGACCTCATCTTGGATCTGCCTCATTTTGCAGATGAAGCACGGCTTCTCACAACTGCCTTTTGCACCCCACAGGACTTGTCTCTCCCTGCCTCAGAAATTTTGCATCACAATGCCATGGTCTTCCTATGCTCTGTAGGCCATTGAATGACATACAGCTGGGTGGTCTCGTTTGTGGTCCACCAAAGAGCCATACCTGACTGAATATTATGGAGTAGGAGACAGCATGTAGCGTGAATAAGCAGCTAAGATAGAGACCGCCAGCTGGTGCCCAGACTTGAAGGAGGTCCAGAGGAGATGTGTTCAACACAATTACTGTATGCCCAAATTTGCCTGAGATGATTATAAAATATAGACATTTTCCGAGGTCTTAACAAAAACAATTTGAGCCCTATATTATCTTACACGTTAGTTTGGGACACGGACTTACTTACTTTATTTCACTTTCTTAAGTTCTGGCCCTGCCAACTTACTGTTCAAAATACTCTGGATGATGGATAGGACACAGGAGTCTGTGCTTTGAACCATGTAACCCAGTGGTAAGCACTGGGAGTGTGCTTATCCTCCATTGTATGATCTGGTGATGGACACTCGTCTTCAGCCCTAGCACTTTGCACCTTATCCACAATATGACTAGACACATTGAATGCTTTCCTCATCTTACTACATGACCTGATGAAGTATCAACCATATAGGAAATTCTGGGACGTCTCTTTGTTATGCAAGAATGTGGGGATAATAGGGCTGGGTCATTGAATCAACTGTTTTTTATCCCAGGCATTATCCCATCGTTATTCCTTTACAACATTGTGTGTAATCAGTTGCTACTGTTCAGTTTCACCAACAATTTTCTCAAACTTTTTGAGGTCCAGCTTCAAAACACTGGGATGCTTTTGCCCCTCCACTATGTAGTGTTTTCCCTCGGTCACCCAAACTATTGGTAGAAACAAGTCCTTTGTTCCATGAGTCTAAAGAAGTCTTTTCCACTCTGTTTTACATTAAAGACTTCTCATTCTCCTGTATCTGGGATCTACCCTCCCTCGATTAATTACAATTTAAATAATCTTTGTTGGAAGCTGAGCAACCAACTTTTATAAATATTTACAATTGGGTCTCATCAGCATTTTCAAAATCAATATTTCTTGGTCTCTGCTGGAAACTTTTCTCCTGTAGTACCTGAGTATTACATCTGTCCTTTGTTCACAGTTGCATTATGTTACTGGATCCTGGGTATGCTGTAAACAAATTTTAGTCACAGGTCCTTTTCCTTAAACAAAGCTCCTTTAATTAGGTGTCACAGTTTGCCAAGACAGCTAAGTAGCTTTTAAAAGCTGTTGTCCTGGCCTAGTGCAGTGTGGAGCCCCCAGTCAGTTCTGTCCCACTGAGATTCCCTGCCCTCACACTGTGTGGAAGCCTTTGGGTGAAGGAAATCACAAAATATTCCGTTCCTCTCTATGAAAAAAATATACAGATAAAGGACAAGAATTAAACCTCATTTTAGTAATACCACTTTTTTGTTCTTGCCTGTAGAGTTGTACTCGGAGTTGAAAACAAAGACAGGATTGATGAGATTATAGGAAAGACATGCTCGCTCAGATAATCTAAGTGCTGGTCCTCAAAAGTACATGCCATTTTACCCAGATGTAGCCATTTAGAAGTCAGATATTTCATATCATCATTTGGACTTCCTTTGGGTCAGAGAAAGAGGGACATCTCCAGACAGCAAGACATTCACTCAGTGTAGTCTTCTAGGACAGTGATTAAAAACCCTCTGGAGTTGTCCAGTTCCTGTAAGGATTAGATTAGAGTTTAAATGACTAGCTTAGTGTAAACCAGGTGCTTCAGGACTTGACTAAGAGCTCGCAAGCAAGCTCAAGTACTAGTTCAACCTACTGTTTATTTACTGGACTGGCATGTTCCTTGACTTTTTTTTTTCCTGTGCCCACTGGAATACTCTAGACTTTGGTTTGGAGGGTAGAAAATCTCATAGACTGTTTCTAATATGGACTAAGTGGATCAAGTTGACTCTTTTCTATTCACATCGCACTGCAACACTATCCCAGCAGGTTTTACGGATTCACATGCCTTGACACTCCCTTACATTAAACACAGAGCACGTAGCACATCTTTGGTTTCGTGTTGTGAATGCACCCCATAGGGGGCTGCAACAGAATTCTCTCTTAAGAGGAATATTTTGTGTTATACACGCACACACACTCACATGCTACTAAACGTGTCTTAAAACCACAGGGCACCACAGGGCACCACAGCAGACCAGGAAGAAATTCAAATCTGGGTACCACGCAAAGTAAACATAACCTATGTATAACACTTGGCTTAGAGACCATAGAGTTGTGTCTATCCCTCTTTTATTTTTATTATTATATAGCAATTAAAATTGAAGAGTAATTTAGATTGGAAGCAAGTGTTGCAATTCATCTGGTCTAAGCACCTGCCTAAAGCAGGTTAACTTTCAAATTAGATATATAGACATAGTCCAACTTTTTGAAGGCTAATTAGGTGAGAGGTATGCTGCTCCTAAATATTAACAAGAGCTGGGCACAGCCATTCTGAGGTACACTCGTTCTGGTGCTTTTAATATAAATCCAGCTGCTCAATTCCTAGAGACAGAAGGAATAAGGTGTCCTGAATATCTCCTGACTTACCTTCAGGACATGGTGACTATTTCTGTACTAAAAAGCTGCTGTCAGAAATATTCCCCATTCCTGGAACTCACATTTCTCTACAACAATGTTATTAGAAAAGCCCCCAACATGCTTTTGAGTCCACAACCACAGGACTTCTAAACAGTCTCCAATATGGTTTGGGAAACAGCACAGTGACCATTCCTGCTAGTTAACTTAGATACAGGTACTTTAATTTAAGGGGAAAAAGGTTTAATTGCGTGGGTGGAGACCACTCCATGTTACTTAACCTCAACACCTTCCAGCCACACTTTATTTACTTGCACATAGTCAGTGTCTCTCCCTTAGAACTAAACTTTTTCCTTTTTTTTTTCTTTCCATATGGTCTAAATGATCCTCTCCAAGGACAAGGGTTGTCTCCACTCTCTTTTCATAGTGGTAAAATCAAAATGCCTCATAGGCTATATATGGTTTTGGAAAGGTTTATCAGGAGGTAGCAATCCAAGGTCTTTAGAAGAGGTTTTACCACATTATACTTGCAGCACTAAGTAAAACAGTAGTTGTGGTAGATCTCTCTCACTGTGCCACATTGCTTAATCACATTACTCAGTGCTTTCATTTGCTCTAATTCGTCTCCAGTTTGAAGCATTTTTTGCTCTGAGTGGAACATTTGCAATCTGCCTTTTTACTGTGCACGCAAAAAGTAGCATGTTTTTAACTTCTGAAAACTCATTCAAGGAGACAGCATCTTTTTTGTACATGGTGTTCTCTGAGAGTGCTGCGCATCCTGCATGCTTGGTTGGTAGCAGCTTAATGCTGTCACGGTCCTCCAGGGGGTTGTCCCATGTGGTTATAATTAACTTTTAATGTCTGCCTTCAGGGCAAAACACTTAAGGGGTTAACCAGTTTTCTCCAAAAGAATGAATAGTTAAATGCTAACATACGTTTATCAATTCTACCTTGTGGAGGAAAATAACTAGATTTTTTTCTTCTGCTTGTATCATATTTGTCTAATTCAGAGTCACTTGCCAGCTTAAGAGTGTAGATTATCCTTTAAAGTCTTATAATATAAAAGTGCTTGCTATGTGTTTAACATAAGCTTACTTAGTAGCTGAGTCAGCGTGAAGATCTGTTGGACCAGATCTCGTTGGCATTTAACCATTGCAAGCACTTGCAGTGTTTCTTTCTCCCATCAGTACATGTAGCGTCATGCTGAGACCTAGGAGATTGTCTTCGTACAAGGACATGTATGACTTTGCAACTAAACCAGACAGACTTTACCTATAATGTTGCCAGAGAGATGATGAAAGTTTTTATATAAGAGTATAATTACCTCATCAGCTGGCTCTGCATTGTTAGAGTGGGATTTGGTTCCTAAACACAACAGGGTAGTGTCGTCTGAGACACCCTGGGGTATCCAAGGCACCTATTCAGTGCTTAAAATGATGCTAGACCTCTATATTTGGGAAACTTAATCCCACCTTAAATTTCAATGTTCGTGAAAGACACAATGATTAGGATTCATCTCCTCAAACGCAGATGTCGAGTGCCATTTTAGGCACTATGGGCTATCCTGTCAATCCAGAAGGGTTTGAGGATCTTGTAAATCCTTTGATACCCAAGAGCATCTCCAATGGCCCTAGATCATTACATTCAGGAAACTAAATTCTTCTAACTGCAATGGAACCTTGCAATCTGATATTTTTCTGCAGATACCTGACTGAGCTCAGAATGAACTGTTACATATGTAGGTTGCAGTCTAGCACAAAGAATCTGGCTCTAAAGCAAGAAGCTTAGCAGGAGAGTTGCCTGGCTTCTTATTCTGTAGTCAGCATGTCTGCAGCGAGCTCTCAGCACTGCATGGTGTGGACATGCCTCGAAGGTCTGTTCTGAGGCTTGAGTAAGCTGGTGGAAGAAAGACCAGTGCTCTCAAAGCATGCTGAGTAAGCTCAAACAGGGAGAGTGAACCTGTCCAGAATCTAAAAGATTGACAAAAAAATACGTATTTGCCCTGCTTTGCTTCTGTATGCTTGGCTGTGTTGGCAGGGTTATTAATTTTTTTATGAATATACAGTCCAGAAATCTTGACAGAAATTTACGGGAGCACAATATAGCATAAGATTGTTTCCTCTTAGATGTAAAGGAAGATTAAGTCTGTGTCCAGAACATCTCCAAATCAATTCATTGTGTTCTTAAAGAAGTTACAATAGCTTCAATTGCTTTAATGACAAACAGTACAACTGGGAGAATGTTTGGATAAAGAATGAGGACATTCCATCCTCAGCCAACCTACCCCCTTGTGTATCACTGGCTGTGGACAGTCACACCTTTCAGGACTTGGATTCATCATCTCTGGTGAGCGCAGCAAACTGCTGGCCCCCGCCACGCTCTTTCAGAGAGTGCTGCATGCTTCACCAGGAGCTGCAGGAGCAAAAGCTCAGCCTTTCAACTGTGATAGCTCATGGCCTCACTGCTCATCAGTGGCTGAAGCTAAGAATACCAGGCTCTGAGATCTGCAGAAGCTGAATAATGGGCACGTTTTGCCTTACCTGTTATGAGAGCAAAAATTTTCAGCAGTGAAAATAAGAGGAGCTCCAGGTTGACAACAGCTCAAGAAACTGGAATTAAAATTCCCAAGAGCTGATCAAGAGTTGTAGACAGAATGAAATTAATTATGTGGCTTAGACACTTCCCATCCATGTATCTTAAATAAGTAACTCCAGGATGGTGATCATCCCGCTTTTAGAGATAGAGGGATAGAAGGCAGAAAGAAATAAAATGTTTGCCCTTACATTGCTTGGCAAATTAGTAACACATGTAAGGTAAGAGCCAAGATCTCGTGAGTGATAGTCTTTCAGCTGACCACACTTTCAAGACTGCACAATGTTGTAAAGCAACATTTGCTGGCTTCAGGCTGTTAATTCTCTGCTTTGTCAGCCCATTCTGTTGAGACGCGACTGAGCAACATTAACTTTTATACACAGTCATTTCCCTATTGTTGACTTGGTCTGATCTCAGCGGAGAGTCACTGTCAGTATTCCTCAAAGAAAATGGGCTACTTTAAACATCTTCAACTGGTGCTTAAGCAAAAGCTTGCAATCTTCAGTCAAACATAACTGCCTTTGGAAAGTGAAAAAGTGAAGAGGAAAAGAGCCTGATACTTTACTTATTAGGGATTTCAAAAAACACTTCATACACTTGTCTGTCTATTGCTTGTGACTCCAGAATCTGTCTGTGAGTTTCAGTTTACAAAGTCTGATTTATTATCCAATTCTTCTGAATGTCAAAGAGTGTAGCTATGAGGTAAGGCTTTGTAAGCTGTATCACAGTGTTGTCTTCTGTGTTTCTAAGGCTCATATATATACTTCTCAGCAAAGAGTCAACCCTAAACAGCAGATTTCATTGATGTTAGGAGACATCTGGGGTAGCTGCCTGATAATCACTGCAATGACGTGCAGTATACACAGTTACAACAGCATAGCTCTTGGTAACTTCCAGTTAAATCATCCACTTTTAAAGAATATCTCTTCATTATGAAATCAAAAGGAAGCAATGCACCTCAGACTCAACTGTGTCAGCCCAGAACGTATGTTCTTCTAAATCAGTCTCCTCTGCCAATAGAGTTGGAGTAGGTCTGTAAGAGTCCACTGCTGTGGTAATGTAGTAGTAGGTGAACACTGTGGTAGTGTAGTAGTAGGTGGATACTGTAAGAGTGAGGTCCCAGTCCACATCCAGAAATAACATAATTATCTTTCTTTTTATTCAGTTATGCCCTTTTGTAAGTGCAGCTATTAAACATTTTTCATGCAGTCATAATTCTTCATATTCTTCCATAACAGAGAAAATGTTAATATTTTATGAAACCATCATATAAGAAGAGATTGGAAGTGTACTATATAGCTGTTAATAAATTACGTTAACTATGATTAGCACACTTTTTTGAAAGTAGGCTTGGCTGAAGCTATGTACGTATAACTGAAACTGAATAAAAACATGCTATCGTGTTAAACTGTAATGACATCAAGAAATATTCTATTTTTAGTTTCAGAATTGTTATCTTCTTTCCCCCTCTTTGGAAATGTGATCTTAACTAATAATAATTGTGCACACTCTTCAACTTTTTTGTATCTTTTCTTTGGGGAATACCCAGGGAAAAAAAGATCGTAGAGTTTAAAAGATGTTTCAACTTCTAGTAATTAAGCTCTGGTGAGCGTTGCAAGAATATTTAATGCTCTGGTGCTCTATCTGAGGAGGATCTGGAGACTTACAAGGAATTACAAGAACATGATTTACAAAACAGAGAGCTCACATCGTCAAAACATCCTCTGAAAGGCTTTCAGATGAGAAAGTTTTCCTAGCGTTTCATTAGAAACAGAGTCTCATGGCATTAAGGCATTTTTATTTTGTTTTGTTTTATTTTTCACTCCCATACTTAGGGGTAACTTGTTGGCTTTTTTCCACCCAGTGCTCACTCTCACAGATGAGCATTAGAGAGAATTTGGAAATGGAAGGCCTTTCTGTCTGCAGCTAGCAGGGTCAATTCAGTGTGGCAGCTGCGAGCGGGTGACATAGACTTATATTGACACAACCCACTTTTTGCTGCAGAATCACAAAGCGAAAGCACCCGGGGCTCTTCTGCCTTTTTCAATAAGATACGAATTTTTGTCTTCCTTGTATTAAGCAGAGATCTGTCATCTTGACTTGTACACTAAATGGTCCATTCTGACTGCCTTGTTTGTGTCCAATCCCAGTCAGGATCTAGAAACATGTGTTAACATTCGGCATGTTTGGGGGTGATAGTGAAGGGCCTGAGGCTAGACTCCCTGATGTCTGCTGGAGGGTAGTCAATAATCATTAGCCCTTCAAGTGGTAGATGTCCAACATAAACTGTATTTATTTATTTAAAAAATCTTTACTTTAAGCCACAGGGAAAGGCATTTTAGAGAATGCAGCTCCCCTGAAGTAACGAAGTGTTAATAAAGACGTAGTGCCATGTAAGAGAAATTCTGGCTTATTGGGGGGGAGCATGGTTTTTTAGCACTGTGTCATCAGCCAGAGCAATGGAAAACTATTAAAAGTAATTAGCCCATTCACGTCTGTCACTTAAGTTTATCCCTGTGGTGATAAAGAAGTGTGATGTGCCCCAAGTCTTTTCTGATTGCCAACATCTCAGCGTTAGCTACAGAGCTAAACCTACGGCTGTGGGGGAAGTTCTAATGTTCGTTATAGTCAACAAGAGGTAAATGAAGCTGGGCTTTTTAATTTTATTTTTGACGGAGTTCAAAGAAACCAAGTTTGTACTAATTACATATTCAGGGAAACTGTGAAGCTTCTCATCTAACTGTGACTGTTTATGTGTGGATAGGTGTCAGTGGCAGGCCAAACATTGCTGTCATTTATATTTCAGCTCATCTTGGTGTGACTGGAGTAGAATGGTGTTGATGGTGAGGCTTATTTAACAAACTTATTTCTATTTCTGTATTTTTCTGCTGCACATATATACCAGAAATATTAAAGTCCTAGAGAAAAATTTCCAGTAGAAGGGATTGAACGTGTAAGATAGGATTAGTGCACCAGACGTTTGAAGTCCAAAAGTGGGCAATTAGTCTTGCCCTTTGCAGATGATGTAAAGAACCCGGTACCTCCAGAGGGCATTCCAATACATCCTAAAGTAAATGGAATGGGTTGCCCCCTTGAGGTATCTACTGATGTTCTTTACTATGGAGAGATCTTTGATCTCTAGTTGAGATCAGTTACCCCACTTTCATACAGATGAAATCACGTGAGAAAAACTCCAGTGGAAAAATGGAAGGACTCCCATATTGATCAGGTCCAAATTAACCTAGTTATCATCAGACAAGCCAGTTTAGCACCTTATCAATAGTTTTAGAGAAAAAGAGCTCCAGCAACGGGAACTATGGATTCTTCTGTTTATATTTTAGCATTATAATTTACTCTACCAATATTTAGAGCTTTAAACTTTGAGTTTGCAAAGCCAGTAATCTTTTCAAATTTCTTAGAGTTCTTTGTATGACATCTGTGATATATATTCATCATTTTTAAGGCCTTATATCAGCAGTATATACAGTTCAACAAGCCTGCCTGTAAGCGTGTCTCAGTGAAGCCGTAGGGATTATGCATATGCCCAGGTTATTTGCTGAACTGGGGCATTAATCTTTAATATTATTGCTTTGGCTGTCTATCTGGGTGAACTGTCTGCAATTAGTTACCCTAAAATAACTGCATATGCACTGACAGGTTCAATATCCTCTCTAATAAATTGGAAAGATAGGTCCTAGGTTGAGAGCTACCAATAAGCCGCTGGCAAAATGACCTAGGAAAAGAAGGCAGACTTATTTGACGGAAGGTTTCATGATATTCTCACTTTAATGCCATAGTTCTTCTGAACAAGCCTCATGTTTAACAAGACTTGGTGTGTAGTGCAGCAATTTTTTCACATACGGCAGATGGGCATTGACACTTCTAGACTTGTGCATATCCGAGCTGACATATCTTGTTTTGCTTGTAGTTGTATTGGAAGGAACAGCTTTTAAGTTTTTTGTTTCACCCTTTAATGTATAAGTTACATGGACAAATTATTGTTAAATGACCTCTATTGATTTTTAAAAAAATATTAAAGCCTTTGCCATGATCTAATTAAAAATGCCTTCCTTCATCTGCTCTGTGGTACAGTCTGCTGTGATGCTGCATTGAGGAAATTGTTGGAAGAAATGCTTCCTTCCCTGGAGGATTTTCCACCTAAACAGCCAGTTCTTCAAACTGTGGGACAAGGCATAGGGCGATGGAGAATATGCCGCTACTGGAATCTGAAAGAGAATTTATGGGGAGAGAAGTATATCTTGTTACAACCCTGGAGATGAGGTGCAGTAGGCACCAGCTGTGGCTTACAGAAGGACATGGGCCTGTGCCAGTGTATCCAGACCTGTGCAGGTACTCGCACCTGCTGCTTTAAACCTCATTCACAAGCGTCCCTCTACTCGGTCCGCTGAGCTGCAGTGGAGACAAATCCTGGGCGTGTGAATTTGCTATTTTAACTTTAACGTACTGGAATTTAAACATCCATTTCGAGTCTGTCATTAAGGCTACCTCCATAGTCAAACAGAGAAGTTACATATTTTTAGAAGGTGACACAACAAATCTGTAAAGGTCTTTCTCGTAGATAAAAGAGATTCAGAAAAAATAATAATGGTTTTAGAATGCAAATTTTATATTTCTCTGTATTTTTTTCATGGCCTTTTGATTGTTTTCCAATTATTTTGGCTTTTGGAATTTTTTTAATAAATATGTTATATTAATCTGCTTATTCAAAGCTTTGACAGTTTAATTCTTTTCATTACGTATTTTTTTTTCTATTATTTTTATCTAGTGCTTCTCCCTCCTGTTCACAGAGAATAAAAATCCATTCTTTCACAGATTTATGACGGCACGATCATGATTCTGCAACTTTCTCTCCATCCCTATTGTATTTTTTTCATTGATCCACTATTTAATTAAATATTTACTGTTACATTCAAATTCATCCAGTTGTCAGTTCATTTCTTATATTATTCTGAATTACTCTACCTCCCTCTTCCCTCACAAAGACCCGTTCTAAGTTTACGTCACATCCAACATTAATTTTCTCTATTTTTTTTTTTTCTGGTCTGTTGGAATTCATTTGGGAAAATCCATTGATGCTAAAGATAATGCCATGATGAGATTTTTTTCCCGTTCTTCTTGTCCTTATCTAGAGCCAACCATGCATTTTACCTATATCTAACATCTGTCTCAAGCAGGAAAGCTAACCCCTTACAGAGGCATCTCCAGAGCAGAAATATCATCTTACACACCTACTTTAAGATATGATGAATTACCTCTAGAAGTTCTTTTTTCCATGGACTGTAGAGGACACCTAAAGAATTCTCTTACACATCTAGGCTTTAGCTGGTTTAGGTGAGGTGAATCTCATCTACATTTATTTCTTTTATTTGCTTTGCAGACCATGGGTTGTAAGAATGACTGGAAAAGAAAGGCACAAAAGTTCTTGGTAATTGCACCTTGGATCATTTCTGAAATGGACTTCAACTATAAGGGTCTTTGGCTTTCTTGTAGTGTGTTGACTGAGTTTGGTTTATGTGTAATTTGCTATTTATTCTCGCCTAGTTGGGTCCCTTTCACCTGTCTGATGCAAAGGAAATTTTATTTACTGATTAAGCATTTTTAAATTGTTGTTCTGAATTACTTTGTTGTGATCAAGCTAGTCTTCCATTGCATCATGACCGTTCTTGGCCGCCACGTAAGTATCAGGCCAGGGGACTAGCAAACATGCTTCTTGCAAACCATAACAAAGGCCACGTTTCAGAAAGTCCAGAATGCCTATCTGTAGCAAGTCGGGTATTGCCAAAGTGGTTTGAAGGAATTCCTCAAACCCCTAATAAGATTTCGAAAATGTGATTGTAAATTTGAACTAGCTTGAGTTAACTTGGATAACGCAGTGCATCTTTCAAATTTGTCTTTGAAATATTCCCTTATAAGTCACCTGCGCCTCATTGGGAACTAGATAGTTAGACCAATAGATATATCGATGGACAGACTGGCCAACCAGGTCCTCAGAACACCTAGAAGTTTTCTAAACAGCACATTATAGGACTTTAGGTAGGAACCAGCTCCTTCACTTTCATGACCTGAAAAAACCAGATCATACTAGTGGATTTCAGTAGTTTCCTGTGGTCTAGGAAGCATGGGTTCTGACTATACTACTTTGGCAAATAATTTCATTAAAAGCAGGAAAATTAACACAAAAGAAAGTATTTTATTTTTATTTCTTTTTCTATTGAGCAATCTTTCCTTTAAGATGCTTAGGATTTGTATTTTGTGCATTTCCAGTGCAAAAGCAAACGCTGAAAAATGCTAATTTCCTCAGCAGAGTGCAGCTCAGAGGTCTCAGTCAGAAAGAAGCAAGAGCTCTGAAAATCAGCAGATGTTGCTAAGGTTTGAATAAACTCATTTGCTACATCCGTTCAGTTTCCTACCCAGAGAATCCCTCCCTGCTTTTCTAGCTATCTCATTCTCTGAACCCCTGGAGCAGGAAGAATCTGCCTTAAAGCTATCGGGATTAATTATAACCAACTAATACCAACATTCTATTTACCCACACTGTTTCACAGAGGTTTATAGCACACCTGAAACAATCCCCAAATGTGAGCACATTTATTATTTAGGAACTCTTTCTTAGATTATAATTTTAGTTCTCCTACTCACTGCAAAAATGTCTGCAAAAGTAAGGAATGGGAGTGTAAAAAGACGGGAGAAACATCCCAGAAGAAATGTCCCACTGGCTCCAGGGTGGACTAAAAAAATCCTACTAAAGTAAGTATAAAATTTTTTGGACAAAACTGTTTCTTATTTTTCTCGGGTTCATGGATGTATTTTTTAAAATAAAATGTCCTAAACTCCTGAACTTGTTAATTCATCATGTTTTTAAGTATTTTCAGAGCAAAGGTTTAGGAAAAAAAGTGAGCAGTTCTTTATGGAAGACATTTTATTTTCTCCCCTGTAGAAAATAAGACAAAGGCCAATATACCCTTGTGTTATCCTGTGCTTCTTCTTTCCGAATCAAGTAAATTTCTACTCCACATTTCCTGGCTCTGTACCTTTTTATGTCTTTTAGCCATAAATCCCAGGGTGTGTTGCTATTTGCCTGACACTAGAGGCATCCAACAGGATGTAGGCTGGTGAGAGTTATGAGGTGGGATTCATTTCACAAAGAGTCATCTGGTGCCTCCTATCCCTTTAAAGATAATGGAGAGAAATAAGCATTTCCAAGGAGTCATTTATCAGTCCTAAAGTCTAGAACAGATTAGCTGTATAGTGCAATTAAAGTCAGCTTCTCTGCTGAAGATGAAGTGAGGTGTAAGTAGCTAGTTCATATCTACAAGTCGGTTTCAACAGCTAAACATAGAAGCTGGCTTGTTCCCACTTTCTCTCTATGCTAAAGGATGGCATGAGAGGGTGTGGGACCACATATTCATCTGTTCCTTCTAGAATACCAGGCAATTGGAAATAGAAGTAGCACATCACCAGTACAGAATCTATAGAAAAGTCATCCATGAGACATACTGTTGTTTCATGCTGGAGACAAAACATTCTTGCTTTCAAGGTGGTCAGGCCGGCACCGTACACTTGCTGACCTGCCACAATTGCTGCATCACATGCTGCTGGAGGACTGAGTCATCCAGAAGCTTCTATCATGCCATTCCAGAACACAAATTACAGAATAACCTTTTCCAGAGGTAAATTATCTTGCCAGCTCTTTGAGGAGGTAAGTTATGTTTTGGGCCAGAAGGTTTTGTAATTTATACTCAACACTAGCTAAGAATTGCTATAGGAAAGATGATCATATATCCTTCACAACAGATTTAAGATTATACTACTGTATTTAAGCATGTATCCCTATGACTGTGCTTGGAAAACCAAAATCATTTTATTTGACCCCTGGCTTACACATAATTTATTCAAAAAGAAGAAGAAAACAACACACTTGTTATTTTTATTCTGCTTAGCGTAGAACAGACAATCCAATTACTTGATAATATAGGACAAACAAAGCATTTCAAGCATCAGAAGCCATAACCCACCTCCTTTTGTATCCTGAGTTTCTCTCCTAGAGCAACAGCTGAATGTGAATTCACCCAGTGTCATTCTCCAGCCAACGTGAAGTTACATCCATAATATCACATGCTGCTTCTACTCACATGCCCCCAGCTTTTCAGTTCTGCTTCCTAAATGTCTTGCCCTTGTAGTTAAACGATTTAATAAGCCTGTGCTTTCAGTTGATTCTGCACTGCAATAAAGGCTATATGTTCAGGCTGTTCTAGCTGCTTTCTACTATAAATGCATTCTTCCTCTTTATCTGTGTTATCTATTCATTAAATATGTATCTTTCTACTGGAGTTTTTAATCACCACAGGGATCTATCCCATTTCCATGTGAATGATTTGTTCTTATTTTGTGCAAAGAGGAAAACATTTTTAATGCAGAGAGTACACTACATGTTGTATGACTGATTACATCTTTCCCCTATCTCACCCTCTTTGTACATAAATGTACTCACATCACACATTTCAGCTACTGAATGGACAAAAAGTTCAAAATGGCTAGGAGAAGCCAGGCTTAACAGATGCTTTTCCAGTATCTCAACCCTTGCTTCCCTTTCTACCATGAAATAAAATATTAATCATAGCAAGCTCTTTAAATCTGAGTGTCTGCATTTAAAAAGAAGTGCATTTAGCATACAAGAAAACCAGGCACTAGCTGCTGTAGCACAAGTCAGGCATGTGTTATCCACAGCCTGGGATAGACGAGAGCACTCCTGTGGCCCTGACAGTGTACACGTGCCTTGGGTGCTCCTACCCACATCCTTTTGGGCTGGTTTGTCCAGTGCTTAGGGAAACTGTCATATTCTTAAAAGGCTGAATACCAAGTAAGCTGGACTGCTTTGGGCCACATATAGAGAAAGAATGGGGCAAGTTTTGCTTGAGCTTAGCCCATATAAAGATGCCACCTGGTCTATACAACTGCTGTAGGCTCCCTGGGTAGAAATTAGGGTGGGATAAGGGTCTCCAAAGGGTGATAGACTTTTTCGTAAGATGGAGTGAGTGATCTTCTGGAGGTGCTTTTATCTCTCAATTGACTAAGACCTCAACCAGACAATTGACTGCATGATAATTTCTGTATAGCTGTGATTAAATGGGATGAATCTGACCTTTGAGTTTTCCTTTACCCAAAGGCTCAATGACCCTTATTGAGGGCAATAAGCCCTTGGAGCTAACAGACCAGAGTTTATGCTGGAGTAAATTCTTGTTAGCCTGAAGCTCTAGTCACTTCAGAGTCCTTGGTTATCTATTCTCATGATATAAAATAAAAAAAAAAATCTGTTCTTTTTGGGATCAACAAACATGTCACAGTGAAGTATATAAAAAATAAAACCTCTGCCTCCTCAGAGACCTGGAGAAATTTAAAATGTTTCTTGATGTGATTTGTTTATGGGTCAACAGCTTTCCTATCGGCCTGATCCAACAACTAACTCTGTTCTGTGGCTTTAAGGCTTTCCCAAACAAATAAATTATTGGTGGGAAAGGAGAGGTTGCATGAAGATAAATGAGACAGGTATTCTGTGGCATTTAGTCATTGGATAAAACTAATACTCCAGTGAAGGGATTTGAGAAAAGGGAAATTTTTCCTTTTGGTATTTTAAGGCCCTTTTTATCTTTGCCCGGATTAACAGACAAAAAACCACATCCTGATGCTGCCTCAGGTCTCACCTTTCATTTGTATCTTCATTGGAGGCTTGGGGTGGCACCAATCTTACTAAATTTTAGCCTTCTGAAAGTTGGGTGTCTAACCTAAGTTTGGCAATTAGTTTCTTTTTGTACAGAGAAATTTCCAAACACTAACCATCCCATCCCAAGCTTCCTCTTAGTTCTGCGATTTACAGAAACTCACTCAAAAACTGGTACTGTTTGGATTTTGGAACAAAATCACCCCCTAACCTGGATGCAGTTTTCTAAGAGTGGGAAGAGTTGAATACCAGGACAAACTTGGGGGATGTAATTGATTTACTTTTTAAAAAGAAATTAAGGTTTCCTCCCCCCCCAAAAAAAAAGAGCTTGAATATTAATTCAGGTTTCAGGATAAATTTCATTGCTCAAGTCAGTTGAAGATGGGACTGCCTAGGTAGCATCTTTTGGACACTCCTTGATCTTACTTATGACATTAAAGTTTTCCTCTTAATTGTCTCCCATTGTGATCTGTAGAGAACACAAGAAGCTCGACATTGTCTCCAACACACTCGAAACATTTCCAGTTCTTTAGTGTGGTGGGCGCCACAAAAGTTTGTGTTTGTTCATTCAACTAATCTGCAGTACCCTAAATTAAAAAGGTAATTGACTGGAACAATCAAGTTAACTTTTTTATTTAAAGACACTAATCAAAAGAATCTCTTCTAGTTTTTATTCTGTAAAAGTCATAATCTCTTTGCCTCAATTAGTATTCAAGATAATACCTTATAACTACTCCTGATACTTTAGCGCTGAGAGAATAGTTGCTGGGTAAAAAGAACAGTGAGTATGAAGTTACCCAAAGTTATATCTGAAAAAAGAAATAATAGTTTAACGATTACTTGATTTTGGTTTTATTTAATATTTGTTTGAGGGCTTGATTTAACCTTTCCCTATCTGACATTTTTTAACATTTTACTTTTATGAACAATTAAAGGCAGATGAAAATAAGCCCCTCCAAAAATAGAAGAATCTACTAGGGCCAAAGGGAACATCATCATTTTGCAAAAGAAAAAAAATATTTACCTTAAGGCTACTTAAACACTCAATTTACCAAATTACCCCTGTTTAGTGTAATGGAATAAATGGCATGCATAGTGGATTGCTGTTGGCAGGATATCATTAGAGCGAAAAAGGTAATGGGCCCTGAATAATGCCTTGAGGAGCCCTGGATACTGCAAGCTGAAGCTGAGTGACCATCTATCAGAAGTTAGAGGGGAGAACAGACACACAGGAAAAGAAATCCAAAACCTGAGCTTAAAATTTTGTTGCCTTGCAGTGAAGAACTTGTCTACGACTTAAAGGTTACCATGATATTTTGCTGCCTATTGAAGCCAATGGAAAATTCTGAGTGGCTTTAGTAGTATGGGATTTAGTGTTATGGGTGGCAGTATACACAGAAAAACATTTAGGAATGGAATTTATTTATTCAGCTGTTGATGCTTAGGATTGAGCTAGTAGTCCTAGTAATCAATGGCAAGAAATAAGCATTTCCGTGGTGCAACTGGTCTCATGTAGACACCTAAAAAAGGTCAGATGAATCACTCACCATCACCACTGAGTGCCTATTTTGTTATTGACTTTAAAGTAAGGTAAATGAATCTTAGTCAGTATGATTATGGAGTCGGAAAAATTTGTCTTGAGGCAGATGATCTGAAATAAGCCTTTGGACAACCTAAGTCTTAGGAACTCAGTATTTTGAGGATCTTGTCTTGGACTTATACACAGAGACTGAGTCTATGAATTATAATGCCTGAATTGGCTGGGTGGGAATGACAATGGGTCTGCCTAAAAGGCAACTCTTCACTTTTGCTTGCCGGACCTCCCTGCCACCTCTCATTTTAGACAGCCTGCAGAGTATTACTACCCTGTTGTCACTGAGCTCAGGATTTAGATGTCATCCTTCACAAGGACATGTCTATGGTGTAGACATCTTTCTATAGAGTAAGTGAAGGACATGGTCTGTCCCATCCACCTACACAGCTGAAAATCTCCACTGGAAAACCATCATTGCATTTCTCAATTGTTGCAAGATTTTTCTCTCCTCCTTAAAAATATAATCTTGCACTGCCAAAATCTAACCAGAAACAGCCTACAAAGATCATTTTCTCATCAGCCTCACCTCTGTGCCTGGGAAGATCGTGGAAGAGGTCATCCTAGAAGCTATGCTAAAGCATATGGAGGGCAGGGAGGTGATTTGAGACAGCCAGCATGGCTTCACCAAGAGCAAGTCCTGCCTGACAAACTTAGTGGCTTTCTATGGTGGTGTGACAAGATCAGTGGACAAGGGAAGAGCTATGGATGTCATCTATCTGGAATTCTGTAAAGCCTGTGACAAGGTCTCTCACAACATCCTTCTCTCTAAAATGGAGAAATATGGATTTCATGGGGGGACTGTTTGGTAGCTAAGGAACTGGTTGAAAGGTCACAGCCAGAGGGTAGTGGTCAATGGCTCAATGTCCAAATGGATGCTGGCGACAAGTGGTGTCCCTCAGGAGTCCATACTGGGATGGGTGCTGTTGAATATTTTCATCAATGACTTAGACAGCAAGATTGATTGCACCCTCAGCATGTTTGTAGATGACACCAAGGTGAATGGTGCAGTTGATACACCAGAAGGACAGGATGCCATCCAGAGGGACCTGGACAAGCTTGAGCAGTGAACCTGTGTGAACCTGATGAGGTCCAACAAGGCCAAGGGCAAGGTCCTGCATCTGGGCTGGGGCAACCCCCGCTCTCAATACAGGCTGGGGGATGAGGGGATTGAAACCAGCCCTGCAGAGCAAGACTTGGGGGTACTGGTGGATGAAAAGCTCGATATGAGCCACCGATGTGCGCTCATAGCCCAGAAGGCCAACCGTATCCTGGGCTGCATCAAGAGAAGCATGGCCAGCAGTTTGAGGGAGGGGATTCTAACCCTCTCCTCCACTCTGATGAGACCCCACCTGGAGTCCTGCGTCCAGCTCTGGAGCCTCCAGCACAGGAAGGACATGGAGCTGTTGGAGCGGGTCCGGAGGAGGGCCACAAAGATGATCCGAGGGCTGGAGCACCTCTGCTGTGAGGAAAGGCTGAAACAGTTGGGGCTGTTCAGCCTGGGGAAGAAAAGGCTGCGGGGAGACCTTATAGCAGCCTTTCAGTACCTGAAGGGGGCCTATAGGAAAAATGGGAAAAAGCTTTTCAGCAGGGCTTGTCGTGGTAGGACAAGGAGTAATGGCTTTAAACTAAGTGAGAGTAGATTTAGACTAGACATAAGGAAGAAATTTTTTACCATGAGGGTGGTGAAACACTGGCAGAGGTTGCCCAGAGAAGTAGTGGACGCCCCATGCCTGGAAACATTCAAGGCCAGGTTAGACGGGGCTCTGAGCAACCTGGTCTGGTGGAAGATGTCCCTGCTCACCGCAGGGGAGTTGGGGTAGATGACGTCTAACAGTCCTTTCCAACCCAAAGCATTCTATGATTCTTTGGTTCTCTTTTCCCAGTTTTCCATTGGATTGTGTCATGTCAGCTTTCATACTCCTTTACTGATTGTGCCTTGTCATTTACGCATTATGGGTTTGGGGTTTTTTTGTCTATCTGTATCCTTTCATTTGCAAAGAGGAGTTTAAGTACTGCTTCATGTTTGGTTGTAATTATATTTTATTCGGGGTTTAGCAACAGAGAAGAGGGAAGAGGAGAAGAAGATTCTATTTTAAGTAAAAATGTATACAACTACATGAACTATTCTATCTGATGTAAAATGAATTTTTAGGTACTTGTGAAAAAAAGTATTACACAAGTTTGATTCACAACATTGCCATAGCAGTAAGCCAACCTTCTTTACTGAACAAACGGTGAGATACGACGCTCACTTAGATGTGAAAAATCATTTCAGTTCCTCCCTTTCACACGCAGGGGTTTGAACCCTCATCTTTCACATGGTAACAGAGTGCCTTCATCATCAGTGTGGAACATACCCTGGGGTGGAATGCTTTCAGTCATTCCTGTTGGTGCTATTTCTTTTTGCATAAATAATGAAACACGCGCTGGAGCATAGACTGAAACGCAGCTGTCCCACCTCCCAAGTGATCGTCCAAACACCAGGACAGAGAGTCCTGAATATTTAAATATTTTAAACAAAGTGCAGTCACTTCATTAAGAGAGTATAAGGAGTGCTTATCCCAGAAAATTACAGAATATTGTGATGAGTGCAGGCTCATATCCATGCAGGTACTGCCAACAAATGGACTGAGTCCTAGCTACTGTTTTATTACATAAAAGGCATTGCAAAGCCCTGTTGCTTTTTTGAATTTGGCGTTCTTTTTAGCTGCAACAGTTCTTGACAGTTTTGGAATAGACAAAATTCTTCCACTTTTGTGAGTATTTAAGTGCTTAGGTTTAAGTTTTTAAGTATTAAGCTAAAATTACAATATTCCAGGTATATTTCTCATCCCAGATGTCATCATTCTCTTATTAATACTTAGACTCTCTATGTACAATAAGATTGAAAGGTCTACTATTACGGCAATTTCTTTTTTCCCTTTTTTATAGACTAAATTAAACTCAGTGCTAAATTTAAGGTGAAAGGAAGATTCTTTTGTTAACCTTCCTGTGTGCTCTGGGAAATTGTCCTCCTTTTGAGGACTATTGTCTAAACTCCTCATTGCTAGAGAGGTGTGGGATGACACCTTGGACTTATCTTTTCCAGGAGCCTGTTATTGCTCTGGGTATTCTACCACATCCTGCAAGTTTGCTATAAGGTGTCAGAGCATCTTTTGTGATTTGTGATGTGTTTTTTCCTAAGGAGAGGAGGTTCTGTGGAGTTTATGGAGATGGATTTGCAGGTCTTTTCCACAACTATGCTCTTAAAGTCATGTAAGGGACACAGTTTGCAGCTAGCTGAGTTTAAAGATCACCCTGCTAACCCCCTCATCAAGGGATCATGCCAAACATGAAGCAAACACCATGACAAATGACAAAGACCCCAGCTCCGTCACTAAGTCCATCCTCAGCTGACAGGAGAGAAGCTGGGCCAGGAGTGTGGAAAGGAGGGAGAGAGTCAGGTCAAGGCCGTAAATGGGCCACCGTCAGAGCTCATTAACATCACAGCGAGTAGGAGAAGTAATGCGCTATTTAGACAAGCCCTGCGGCTATCCTAATTGACAGTGTTGAGCTCAAAGCCACCTTTACTCCCTGTCCAGTGGTGTTCACCATCATTATAAAATTCATCTCTCTTGATACACCCCTGTGAGGAAGGGACTGGCTACCCTGTTTTAAAAACAGATATAGAAATAGCAAAACATTTGACTTAAGACACACAGGACATCTATATCCAAGACAGCAACTGAATCCATATCACCTATTTTTTAGACTGGTATATTTACACCCAAGAACATATTCTCCGTATATCAGACACATTTTAGAGATATGACGTAAATTAATATTACATGGGTTAGCAGCAGATTAACAAATGATAAAAATACCAAAAAGCAGTCCTGGAATCTTCACATTCACATTGAGCCTACTTAAATAAGTGCTTTGATGATCATCTCTGAACATAAAAGAATTTAGCTTGCATCCTAAACATAGACATGCAAAATCTACCCTCCTTTCTCTCTTTCTTGCTGTTTCTTAAATTACTAATTTCATACTTGGACCAAGTTGCCCTCTTTCTAGACATGTCCCAGATTTCAGATAGAGTGATTAACAAAAATGATAAAGCTAAATATATTAGTCATGAAGGGGGAAAAGATTCTTACCACCTTGCAAAGAGTCACAGCTAGACGGTATACACCTACCATTGCCCCTTTAAGCAGGATTTAAACCACAGCCAAAGAAAAGATTTGAAAAAAACAAAAATCATTGTTGCACTGTGGTTTTTATTTTTTGTTTTTAAACACACACTGATGTACCTCAGAGAGGTTTTTATCTAAAAAAACTAGCCAAATCTCACCTAGTCTTTTTCTGTCAGTAGCTCACAATGTGCTGATTGAATGCTGATCCAGCCAAAAAGGACAGTTTAGTCGGAGAAAATCTATACTTGTGTATACTAAAAGCAAAAGAAAGAAAAATCCTAATCTAAAAACACTCTTTCAAATTTTGCAGTCAGTAACTTACAAAAAAATCAAAACAAAGATGCTTCCACGGTTTAAGATGATATAAAGCCAAATTGGTTTAAGTATTTGAACGGATTTAAAAAGCTGAGTGGTGAAGGCCATTAACGTTAGAAATTAAAGCATGTAAAGAAAAAGAATAATTAAGATCTGAAAGTTCATTTTGGGTTTTCTTAAGGTTAAAAACACAAAGGTACTTAAATAGAGGTAAAAATGTTTAGCGTCTATGAAGTAGATCACAGTGATATTACATCTGATGAAATAAGTACAGACAATAGACTCTATCTGATGGAAAATACAGAAAAAAATTATAAAAGTCCCTTTTGATGTGAAAGCATCATGAAGTGGCACAAAGTCTGGTACTGCAGCTAAAGAAATAAAATAAATATTGACCCTTTTGTAAAGTAAATGTTCTTTATAAATAAGGGCATACATGCTGTTCTTGTAAGTGTTATCAAAAAGAATATGGAATCATAGAATCATAGAATCATTAAGGTTGGAAAAGACCTCCAAGATCATCAAGTCCACTAGTCACCCCAACACCACCTTGCCTGCTAAACCATGTCCTGAAGTGCCATACAAGTTTTTTAACACTTCCAGGGATGGTGACTCAACCACTGCCCTGGGCAGTCTGTTTAAATGCCGGAACAATCTTTCAGTAAAGAAATTTCTCCCAATATCCAATCTAAACCTCCCCTGATGCAACTTGAGGCCACTGCCTCTCATCCTATCCTTAGTTACCTGGGAGAAGAGATGAACACCTGCCTCACTACAACCTCCTTTCAGGTAGCTATAGAGAATAATAAGTTCCCCCCTCATCCTCCTCTTCACCAGACTAAACTCCAGTTCCTTCAGTCGCTCCTCATCAGCCTTGTTCTCCAGACCCCTCACCAGCCTCGTTGCTATTCTCTGGACACGCTCCAGTACCTCAATGTCTTCCTTGTAATGAGGGGCCCAAAACTGAACACAGCACTCGAGGTGCGGCCTCACCAGTGCCGAGTACAGGGGCAAGATCACCTCCCTACTCCTGCTGACCACACTATTGCTGATACAAGCCAGGATGCCGTTGGCCTTGTTGGCCACCTGGGCACACTGCTGGCTCATGTTCAGCAGGCTGTCAACCAGCACCCCAGGTCTTTTTCCTCTGGACAGCTTTCCAGCCACTCCTCCCCAAGCCTGTAGTGTTGCATGGGGTTGTTCTGACCCAAGTGCAGGACCTGGCACTTGGCCTTGTTGAACCTCTTACAGTTGCAGAACCTTCCTCGAGCAGTTCGACACTCCCACCCAGCTTGGTGTCATCTGCAAACTTACTGAGGGAGCATTTCAATCCCCTTATCCAGATCATTTATGAAGATGTTAAATAAGACCGGACCCAAAAACAGTAGTAATTTGATGACCTATTGGTATTTATTAAAAGCCTAAACTAGAAGAAAATGTCTTTGCAAACCTCCCAAGCATCTTCTAACACTTGAGCAAAGAATGTTATCTAGAGTTCTGAAATGAACCTCAGTATCCCTGTCTTTCTCATGGCTTGTTGAGAAGGACCTCAAGACTGCAATCCCACCACCTCTAAATGCACAGTGATGTTTGCTAAAAAGCAACTGGTTTTGGGAAATGGATTTTTAGGCCTACATTAGTCGATCTGGGAGAAAAATAACCTAAAACTCTGAGTTATTATCAGTCAGGAGGATAAAGTTTCCTTTCAGCCATTATCTCATTGTTCAGGTCACACACCATTGTACTGGAAGCCTGTTCAAACCCTTTCTCTGCTTAAAGGTATGGACCTAGATCAAGAGTAGGACTTGATCTCAGCAGTGCATTTACCAGCGGGCAAGAGGTAAGTGGAAATTCTTGACTGTGTAGTAATCAAACACAGTTCTTCCAAGGAAGAAAGAAGTGTCTTGGTTCTATGATCTCTCTGCACCAGGGTGAAAGACGTGCTTTATGTCAGTTACAGAGAGAATTTAGCTCTCCTGATTTGTAGCTGGGTATAAAGACCATAGCTTCACGACAGATCATGAAGAACAAAGTCCCTGGACCTATACAGCAGTTGTTAAACCTCCCTTTAAAGGTGCAGTTGTCTTTCTAGTAAAAAGTAAGTGTTGTGTTGTAATAATATTTTCTTTGGTATGATTCCTTGTCCTACCTTCACTCACAGATGGAAAAAATTATTGTCTGCAGATAATCAGCTATAACAAATACTGAACATTCTTCTGTGGGTATTAATTTGGAGATGGCTCTTGGGTTATTCTGGCTCACTATACTAACAAGACTAAGGTCCTGGTAAAAAATGGACTATAGAGACAGAGAACAGGGAAGACTGTGCAAGACATCGAACTTTGTATTCCAGCCTTGAAGAGTTTAAAACTTGATCATCATGTACATCGACTCATATTGCCATTCCTTGGAGACTGGAAAATAAGGGCACGTTTTGATCTGTGTATATCACCCACTTCTGAAATAGCTGGAGTTGTGGGCTGTGTTGACAACCACAGCTATCTTGATGAACCTCTATCTTGAACACCTACATATGGAATGAACGCCCCTTCAGAGACCCAGGGAAGGAAAAAAGCACTCTGCTTTGACAGCGAGTTGGTTGTATAGGGATACAAACCTTGGTTTAAAACAACAGGCAAGTGTATCAGTTCTGCACTTTAACTTATGGGAAGGTTGGGTAGCCAAAATGCCCCATCTACCCTCTGGCACAGAAGCCACCCTGTGTTCGAGAGGTGTCTGTCGTTCCACTTTCTCCTGTTCAGTGCGGCTCTCTTTGTGAGCTTTCTAATGTTTAGTAAGAGATAACAGATTTAGCCAAGTGCAGAGATAATGAAATATAAATTAGTAGGTTTGCCAGCCTTTATCCACAGCACTGTCAGAGTGTATTATCTGGTATATCTAGTTCAGAGCAGTCAGTTAAATTTCCCCTTATCAGAAACTGAGTGTGAAGTGTGGTAATGTTGCTAAGTGCAGAACAAAAATCTCTCTTTTTTTGCATCCCATGACTGCTCCAGGCAACATTCTTGGAAACCTCTGAGTAGGAAGGAAAAGAAGACCCTGAGATATATACACTGTGACAAGCCAGGAGGCTAAGCTCCACCGGTAAACCGTCCTGTGAGCGGCAGTCGCCTGTGGCTGTGACATTACCACACTTTGCTCAGCTTCAGAAAGGGAAATTTAACTGACGACTGCTATGAACTGAAACCACAGCCTAAACCAGATAATACACCCTGACAATACTGTCAGGCAAAAAAGGCTGTGTTCCCATTGATTTCATCGCATTGGAGACATATTACCCAGGGCTGTGTATGTTTGAGGGTATATGTGAACACTGTGGGAATATCAAAGGGAAAGACACACTGATTTGGGCGGAAACAGGCCTTGCAAAGATAAATCCCCAAAGTGCACTGACTGAAATATATATCATTTGGCGAAGCGGGCATGGCAAAGATATTGATTGTAATTATAACTTAATCCTCCATCTACATCTGATATACCCTGCTGGGTTTGTTTAAAGGAATGAAAAGCAGGGAAAATAACATTTATTGCATCTCGTGCTTGTTTCTGAAGGATTGGAAGTCCAGTTTGTCTGCATTTCCAGCAAGACACAGACATCAATGACACATAAAACTCCAAAAGTTCAGAGCTTGGGTTCAGCTCGGAAAGGATCCAAGCTTCTCTTAGTCTCTTGGGCCTTGGACTACAGATGCTGAATAAAGAGGTTTTGTGATCGTATGACAAAGGTAAATATCTAGTGTCACAGTATGTATTCCAAAAAAATTCATAAAAGTTTTGAAACAAAAATGGCTCTCATAGTTTAGAACATAGGCTAGCCTCTAATTATTTGGCTTGAAAGAAAGCTTCTCTGATGTTGAAAAGAAAATATGGTAATCAGTTCCCACATTTTCACTAACTTTTGTTAACCCGTACATAGCACTTGGCCTCTTGCAAACTGTAGACCTCAAAGTCAGTAGCAAAATGCTACTTCGTAAATTTGTGTTACTTCACTGATGTCCACACTTTCTTTAGCTTAAGAAGCACAAGAAAATTCCTCATGATCCCTTTCCTCTCTATTCCTTGAACTGAAAGGGTCTTTGGAGTGTAAGAGGGAAAAGAAAGTTGAGAATGTGCATTTTAGAATCTCAAATAAACAGTTTCATCATAAAAATATCAAGGCTTCCAGATGATCAAGACTTCGTATTTCACGGACTCTTGATCTAGAGGTCTGTTGGACTGCCAGCAAGACATGTTGCTTGAGGACTTAGTTGGGAACTTCAGGATGGCAGGATACGAAACTTTCTCTCTTTATGGTGACAAACACACTCTGCTCCCATCCTCCTGCAACAACATGTATTGCAAAACTGGAAAGAGCTTGTCAGAATCAGCTGAGTTATTCCTAAGACTTTCAGAAGAAGGGGACCAAGTCTCACGGCTTTTAATTTCTTCCTACCAGTGCAGGATATCCTCCAAATAAGGTGAGAAATAATGTCATTGGTCAAGTAAATTAGTTTATTGTACCTTTTATAAAGGGAGTGTTAATCAAATATATAACACTGGAAATAATAACATACCACTGACTTCACATAAAAGATATATTTGAAGTATTTTAAATTCACTCACTCCTCATTTCACTGGTGTGTTATCTAGCTACATACACTGTCTTTTTCTCATTCTTAAGAATTCAACAGCTTCAACCCCAGCACTTTGCAAAAACCATAAATTATGATCCAAGACGAACTGATGTTTCATTTGAAATGTTTCATGCCAGTTTTCAGGTTCCAAATTAGCATGAAACAGCACCAGAGGAAACAGAGGGATTCTCCTGCATTGTACAAAGATCTATGTGAACTTTTGAAATGCCTGAGATCTCATTACTGACAATATTTTGACCTCAGAGTTTTCATGTACTGACCTGGAGGCTGCCTTTGGAAGCAGAAATGCAGATTCCCTGTTCAGCATGACTGCATGGGTTTATCAAGCCAGATGATTTTTTCAAATGCAAAGCAACAGTATGTGGCTTCCAAAACTGAGGAAAAGCAATTAAAAATGATAGATAAGAAAGCTGGATGAATAACCGATCAGTTAGAAAAAAGGCAGACAGAATGCAGTGCTTTCTGGGGTGCTTTTGGTAAGCTTTTATGTTTTGTTGCTAAGCCTGTTGAATCCCATCCAGAGACCTCAGATTAAAAGCTCTACAGAGGCTTCAAGTACCAAACAGAAAGCAGGGAAAGAGCAAGAGCTACTCATCTTCTGAAGCTACCTCTTGTTACTCCTGTGACCCAGTTTTGTTGGGAATGCTACTCAGCAGTGAAAAGAAAAAAATATCTGAGAGAAGGTACTACAGCAAATATAAAGGAAACATTTTCCATTTAGCTGAAAAAGAAACCAAGTATGACAATCTGGTCCCACGGAAGCCAAAAAGAGTCTCTACTAACATCAACAGAGCCAGAGGTTCAACACAGTACAAACTCTTTTTGAAATTTGAACTCTTTATTCCAAACGTGACTTTAAGTCAAAGTTTGGGGAATAGTACTGCATTCTCACTGTTTGGGTCCCAGGAAAGGGTAAGCAGTTTGCAAATGTTTCTTAGGGCTCCAGATAATTACATTTCTGTCAAAAGAGAGTCTGGAGACAGATCTTTGTGTGTCCTACTATGTGAGGGATGGCAAGATGCACCAGCTAAAAATCTGGCCACCTGGTCATGTTTTTCACCCAACCTCTCTTCATTCAGTTGAGATGTTATGGAACAAGTTCAGGATTTCTATAGGAATTGAACAAGTGCAGAAAGTCTTAGGTAAAGGGAGCAGTGAAGAGCTTTCATTGCAGAGCAAGGAAGGAGTCACTGTCAGCGCAGCAACAGGTCAGTTCAGACTTGCAATTCAATGTAAATGTTCATCTTCTTTGCACTATGCACAAGACTTGTGAGTTCAAAGCTTGTCACTGATGCCCATGTTCCTTTGTGGGATTGTTGCATTCTATTGCAAAAAAATAATGTGGCAAGGAATTTCTTCTCTCCATGTCATTTTGATTCCAGTTTGCTCCACATTTGAAATTAGCAGGATGGTGTTGTTTAAATTGTTTTTAAAATACATAGTGTAAAAACCTCACCTCCAGACTCCACATGATTTCCCTAACAGACTACGACTGAACAGAAAATTCTGCCGCCCTGATTAAACTTATATGTAGAGGTGAATAAAATATAAAAGAGGTCTTGAGCATCATCTTTTATTTAGTGTCTTGTCCGATAAGTATGATCATACTTTTAAGGATCACAGTATATTTTTAGACACCTTGTAAAGCACTCAAGCTTTTGCTCAGAGTACTAAGAGTGTATGGTTTAATAAGCCAGTTGACAGAACATTAGTGACATCAAAGCAATGGAAAAAACTCTGTTTGCTCGCTCTTCCTTTCATCTGACTTTAAAATACAGTGCAATCAACGGGATTAGGGGAGAAAAACACATATACACACATGCAAACCAAGTGCATATGATGAATGCTATGTGATGAACAGTCTGAAAATAATGTTTGTTTTCAGGAAATGAAGATAGTCTGCTCTTTCTAAATGCACATAAGATTTTATGCAAGTCTACTTTTTCAATCTGCTTGTATGTTGCAGTTTATCATGGAGTTTCTTGCAGATATCAGACTTACGCCATCTGGGTATGGCATAGACAATAAAAGTACACGATGATTCTCCTCCCTTCTGCCATTAACCCCCAGTTAGTCAGGGTTTCTATGTCTAATATCAGGCTATAACCCCAGGAGATATGGTAGGTGGTTATATCTATCAGATCACGTCCGACATAGACACCGTGCACGGGACACATCTCGCCCTACTTAAAATGTCTGTAGAGCTGGTCTCCCACAGTACCCAGCAAAGCCGACAGAGAGGAATGGGATCTTTTAACAAGTAATTTGTCTGACCTCTCTGAGATTTTTATTTGGAACGAGCAGGGCTGATTCCTAAAAGTGCGCTTTTTTCTCCATTTTTCTCTTTCTCCTTTCTTTCTACAGGGAGTATAGAACATGTGATGATAGGTGTCTGCATTGTACATTGTGAAAGTTATATTATACAATCTACATTTCTACATATGTTCTCAGAATTTTTCACGTAACTGATTGTCCTCAGAACCATCTTGTGTCGGAAGACACCATGACACTCTCTTGGTTGGATGTTTCACTCATTAGAGAAGATCTCATGATATGAAGAAACATCGATGTGAATTGCAAGGAAATTGCTCCTGACAAGCCCCAAAACACACCTGGCTGTAGAGTGATTGAAATATCATCTGTTTTGCACATTACCACCTCCTACTGGCTGTCAAAAATCATTCATTAAAGATGAAGATTGTTCTCAGAAAATCATTGGGAATATGAATTTAGCAAAAGATTATGTGTCAGATAATTTTGTTAGTCACTTATAGCAATGATTTAGTTATGCACAGACTTCAGACATTACAATTTTGTACCTTAACCCTTTGGTTCTGCAAAGGATTGGGAGAACAATGTTCCCTCTTACATCTGTGATGTTCATATATTAGTATTTGCTAAGAAGCTATAACACAGGTATGATACAAGAACAACCCCACAAATACCTAAACTCCAGACGCCTCAGGTTCCGTGTATTGACCATTTAGATTCTTCCCCTCAGTGGCAGTACTTTTACCATTGCTTAACTTCACCTTGTACTGGTAAAAAATTGACTTAAATTGTTACAGTTTGAGTTATTTATAAAAAACTATCTGGTCATAAGCACATGATCATTAGGGCTTCACCTTCAGGTCTTGAGACCTGTTGTCGATGGGAGAACAGGCTCTTTGAAAGAGAGAGCCTTTCCTGTTTACATGTTGTGTATCATCTTTCTGCTGCTCCAGTACTTTGGGCAAAGTGGTAGAACAGCAGGATTTCCTAATTCAGTGGTAAGCCAAGGGCTCATAACTATGTTACTTTCCATATAAAACACTTAGAATATACTCAGCTGTGAATGTAAAGCCAAAACTGAACAGTGAATTCTCCTTAAGGCCTGATTTTCCAGGCAATTTTTTGCCTATGGTGATGTTTCAGCATTAATTTTGATCATATTCTCTTTCACACCCTCTATCTAAGGTACTAAAAAGGGAATTCACAGGAATTTGTAAGGTGCCATAAGCAATGTTCTCAGAAGTGTAAAAGAAATGAATACGATAATAGCTTTCAAACTAAGTTCTCCTCAATGTGTTTAGTTCACTGGGTGTTAAAGAACATTTAGTAACAGTTTAAACGAGTCAAATGAGGATGCAATCAGAATTCTTCAGGTAAGGCGCTATCCAAACTGAACTTTATACCTTCTTTGTGTGTGCTGCAAAGGTTTCGCTCCCCTCTTGACCTGTTCAGATGAAAGCTGGCTGGTTTCTTTAAAGCACATTTTTCAGGCACCTTTATCAAAGCACTGGAAAATATGGGATTGATGCTTTTTCTTTTTTTTTTTCCCCCTTTTCATTCTTTTATCTTTTTAAGCCTGCTGTTTAATATCTCAGGCCACTCTGCATAAGCGGAGCTGTCAGATTTCTGCTGCAAAATTCTTTCTTAGCAAGGGCAGCACATTGGGCATGTCCACTGCTGGAAGTACATTTCAGATCAGGTAAATCCTATTCTTTCTGGCGTTAGGAGGTTAGTTCCATTCAGAGGTGATTACAGTACATGCTGCACATCCTCCTAGTTCTAGGTGTGTAAGGTCAGGATCCGTAGGAAATGTCTTGAGCTGGTTGCAAAATTTGCACTTGTTTCATCATTCATCCTTGATATATCAGCCCTTTATAGAAATTCCCATAGAATTTCATTAAAAAAAAAAAAAAAGCTTTTCTCAGAAATTTTTAAGTGCTTCAAATTGAACAACAAATTTTTTTTCCTCCAGAGAATTTAATATGATCTTCTGCAGGAGGTTGTTCTCTGTGCTGATGCATGTGTTTTCAGATTGACTTATTTTATATTTCTAAGTGGAACTTTTCCAGGTGTGAATTTTTTTTGTTTCACCCCTAAGTAACGTCTTCAGACTGTTTCAGATAGAAGCAACTGATGTCTGGACTCTTACAAAGATGCAGGTATCTCAAGAACCTATACATTTAAGGCTAGAGCCATTACAGGCTTACAACAAATCATATTGTTGGTAAGTGTCTCCCTTCAATAATAGCTAACTTGACAGATACACAGATTAGTCTTGAATATTTTGCACAAATGTATTTTATAAATGTATTTATCTGAATATGTTGCCTACACACAGAGTGTGAAAGGAAAGCGAAGGGTGGCAAAATGTGGGAAATGTAACTGGAATTTGTAAGTACAGTGAATGGGTGATGCTGCAGCTCTCTTGTGTTTTTTTTTTTTTCCCCAACACCTGGAGACATCACCAGTGCAAGTCATGTGTTGGCACAAGTGCTCAGACAGGGGACTCCTTGGCTGGAGAAAGCCTTCAGGAGCCATATGAAGTAACCTGTTCCCTGTTGTTGTTACAGTAGTGTAGTCTCTCTCCCAGCCTGTGACCTCATGCCCAGACCTACCTGCCCAGTCTGCTCAGCAGTCTGCAGAGAGATTAAACAGGATACGTTACGTCTTTGAGCATGACAGCTTGAGGTCCTGTGTCATCATTGTATATGATACTGAAGAAGATGTGGTGGAGCATGAGATGGGACCTTCTTAATTCAAGAAATACATTCCAGGAATGAGACTTACTGTGTATGAAATATCTCAAACTGGTGGGATACATAGAAACTTCTTATCAGTACAAGAAAAATGACAAGCAATAAATAAAACTGTCAGATGACCTTTCTTGTGATTATTTAAGGCAAGCAATAATACCGAACTTGAAGAAGGCTGATGACATGGGCAGCTGGCATTAATTCTTGATATGGGCAGACCTGGAAAAAATAATTTGAAGTATACATATAATATATTAGCTACTCAGTCATTTGTGAAGGGAACACATCTGCACACTGAAGGACAAAAAATGCTGAAAACCTGCAATGTACAAAAGCCAGGAAGCACAAGGAATGAGACAGAATATATTCCGGGAAGAAATGTAATGCCATCACTTAGGAATATGTTCTCAAAATTGACCATCTCAATCATCAAACATAGAGCTTTGCTGTTTTGGGCCACCACAATATACCACAATGTATGCATAAATTAGTCAAATTTCATCTTAAAAGCTTAGCTTCTAGAATAGAAAGGATTTTTATGTTTTTTATTGCAGATTTCGATCAGAGCAGGAGGAAGAGTGGATGGTAGAATCCTGTGTGTGACCTTTCCCACTCATATATGCTGTCAGGTGCTTTTTATTTTGCATGAAGTGCTTCTGGGAACATGACTCTTTAGCTACATCTAAGTAAAGTAAATAAAGTAGCTGAAAGGGTCTCTATGTTTTTAAGGCCGACTGGCACAATCTGGCCCCATACATGTCATGAAACTCTCTTGCTTCCCCATATAGGTTGGCCATGGACAAACTGTTCAGAATGGTCCATGAACCATACTAGCTCTGTGAAAGGAAATTTCATGACATGCTGGTGGCTGAAAAAGTACATTGCTCCAACCATACGGATAATATAATTCCCTGTGCTCATCTCCTGACACAGCTAAGTATTGTTAGTATTGTTTTAACCCTGATTTCCTGGATGATCATCTCTAGTTTAACAGCTTAGTGATTAAACTTCATATAAATCAGTCCTCTACTCAAAGCTGGGTTTCTCTGACTGGCAAATTGTTACGAATAAATGAGCAGTATCAGCTCCTCTGGCCCTTCATGTACATGTCCAAAGTAGGACACTACCACGGGGATCTCGGGGAGGATGAAGTTGTGGGAGGTACCGTCCCCGTGAAGAAGCTAGGTCTGGTGTGATAGCTTTGCTCAGCTTCCACCTCTGTTTGTAGACTGTAAGATTTAACCAGCCTTTTCCTACAAGCTTACAGGTATTTAATTATATAACAAACTTAGTGTCTTCACCTTGATAGGTTTAATGACTGAGCTTAATATTTTGGCTGTGAAGTTTCCTAAGATGTACTATGTCTATCAGTCCAAGATTTAGAAAGAACCACTGAACTGTGATACTAGAACATGAGCAAAACTGTCCATATTTTTATTCTTCTGAGTTTCAGAGCCACCCAGTTAAGCAAATTTCAACTGATTTCAAAGCCATCAATAAAGCATTTAATGTTCACTTAGGAAGGAAAAATCAAAGAAGCCTTAAAGACTTTCCCTGAGTTGTATTTATGACAGGGAACATATATGAGAATACACCAAACATCTGCATATTGTTTGAGTCTGAAAATGACACAAACACCTTTGAACATGTAATAGTTAGCGGAGGGATGTAGATGGATAAATACTAAGGCACATCTTGGTAAGCTTATAGGTCTTCAGGCTTTACACATTCCCTTTGCAACCTATTAGTGATTCGTCTACTAGTTTTAAATAAGCTCCTTTAAGGAATTTTCCCTAGATTGGTTTGAATCAGAAACTCTGAGATTTGAAATAGATACCCCTTCACTTCAGTTAAAATAAAGTAGTATTTCTACTGAAAACTCAATTCGAGAAAACCTGTACATGCATGCCTAAAACGCAGTTGTGATGGGCACTCTGGCGAACGAGATGAGGTTGTTGACCTAGGACAAAACGCTCTTAATCTGTAGGAGAGAAAAAAAAGCAAGCCATAGACTGCTACTCAACTTTTGGGCAAATACTGACAATTTTGTATAGAATTTTAATCACAGACAGCTCTTAATGTCCACAGGAATTTTCCTTTTGGAGTTAAAATGCAGGACATTTCTGGTCTTATACTGTGGACGATTCTGTTGAACTCAAGTAAGAATGAAGTATGTGCTTTGGTAAATCAGAACTGTAATGGTTTGAAATATATCACTGTGCTTTAAAATTTCTATTTTCATCATGATTTTAAAATGCAAGCCAATCTCCTTGGTTTCAATCATCATTTTGAATGCTCTTGCCTCAGTTACTCTTATTATTAAAAGTATTCCAGTTTTATTGGTTAGACTTAGCTATCAAAACACAGAATTTAGGAAAATTTAGTCCGTGGTACTTTCTGTTAAGCCAGGGGGTATACTAAAATGCTATTCATTTATTTAAATAAGTATATAACTTTGCATACATATATTCAGCCTTCTCATTACCTTGGAAAAGGTTGCATGAAATCTTACTTATTAGACAGTGACTGACATTTTAATCCCGATTTGTATCAAGCGTCTTTGTGTGAGTATTGGGAATCAGATGAAAATACACAACATCAACCGTATAGAACTGTTCTTGTTAGTTAAATATCCCCCTCTCTTCCTCCTGCTTCCAGCTGTTTAAATCAACACTGAAAACTGCACTTGGAGCAGTGCCAGACGACTCTGATGAACAAAGTGCAGAATTAAAGTGAAAAATATTTCTTATAAGCAGAAAGAAGAGGTAATTAAGCAAAAAGCTTTCAAAATCACCGAAAGGAAGAATAATTACCTTTGGCAACTTAAGAGGTAATTCTACACCTCTCATTTTAAAGTCTGAAATTTATTTAAACCTTGACCAGACAATTATTTATGTTATTGTTCAACTTTAGCTAATTTTGATAGTAAAAACAAAGGTGTTTATTTGTTCTTATTTTCTGTCAGTCACTAGTAATGTGTTAGATTATCTGTTGAGCTATGCTTTATAACATGCAATTTAAAAAAAACTTTAATAATGTTTTAATAATTCCCCATTCTGCTCCTGACTATGTAAGAAGACTGACTTGTTAGCTCCAATTTATGAGAGGATTAATTTGATTCTGCATATTATTTTTTAATGTTTTGAAATTATACCATTCAATAATGACAAATGGGTCCTCTAAAATATTTTTTAGTTCATTCCAGTATCATCTTAAACAGGAGTTAAAAAATGTCTTTAAAGTGAAATTATCATTCTCATTTTTCAAATTTTTAAAACACCACAGCACAAACAGATGTTTGTTCAAAGTATTTCTAATTTCTTTCACAGAATGGGATGCTGTAGTGGAGCCATTAGAAAAACTGCTTTTGGCTTTTGTTTTGTGGTTTGTTTTTTTTTATTATTTAGCTACTTTTAGAACTGCACTTGATTTTGAGAGGCTGTAATATTCTAGTACATATCTTCTTTTATGATGCTGGACCAGAGTGCCTGCCAGGAGTGGGAGCAAGGAGTGCTCTGGAGAAACTCTGAGCCTCAACTGAATGGCTCCTGGGACTCAGGCGAGACTAGATGCACTGAGGGTTCCCTTATAGAATACAGATGACTTTTCTCCTCTTTTCATCACAAAGCTGTCCCTTCTCCACTATTCCTGCTCCTTCTTTTTTTTCCTCTTTCTTCGTTACCTCTTCTTTTTCCAGTCTAGAGACTTTATTTTGCAGTTGCCAGTGTGGTGGATTTCTGTGACGAAGTGATTGTAAACAGAAAACTACACAGTCCATGCCACACTCTGCATTCACGGAGAACGCAGACAGGTATTCTACAGCCTGACTGATTTATTTATACAGGGCTATTGATTTTATCCTTCTCTCCATGAACCAGAAGGTGGCATCTGATTACTGGCTTGTAAATTTGCATGTCTTCTATCATCACTGCATCAGCCAACTTCAGTGATTTCTTTTCCTTACAGATCTATCAACAAGAACACAAACAAAAAATGCCCAGCTGTCTGTTTTTTTCAGTCAAACACAGATATTTACTTATATTATTTTAACGAGTTCCATTTATACTAGTAATATTTATCTTGTATTGAACGGTTTTGTTTTAAGGATCTGAACTCATTATGTATTTATTGATAGGTTCAGCAACACAGTCCACCAGCTCGAAGTTATTATTCCCATTCCTCAGAATGGAAAATGAAAGCAACAGAGGTCCAAAGGTTTCCTTCAGAGGGAGACAGAAGTGTGGTGACAAAGCATGGAACACTCAGATTTCGTTGCTCTGACCTGTGCACTTTTAGCTACAAGATCAGTCAAAACTGGTAACCCATTTTATAAAATCGTGCAATTTGTAAACTCCTCTGGGTCACTTCCTCAAGTGTCTGATGTTAGTTTGTACGTTATTCAGGCCTCGGTGAGCAATTAGTGTTCGAGATTCAATTAATTTTGATGAAGATGAATAAGTATTCTGTATCCCTGGCATAGCTGATACACAAACGAGACTAATTATTTCTGTCAACCTGTAAATATTTGAATCTTCTTAACAAAACAGGTCATGCTTTTAACCCCAGAGATGCCTGATTCAATACTCTTTGTACTGAATAGTAGTTCTCATATATAACTGTCATAGTATCAGAGAGGGGATTTTTCTGACAGCAAAAATATAAAATTTTGTCTTTCCTTATGAGAAAAAAGCTGGGCAGAGATGTGAAGCGAGCTCTCCGTGTAGCCTGTTGGGCTGATAGTGCAAAGGATGACAAGACTTACTTTTTTAAGTAGTTTTGGAGGAGTTGTATCATGTTGAATGCTAATTGTCAGGCTTCAGATTCTTGGAACTTTCTGCCCTCATTCATCAGAGGCTGTTTCGTGTTGGATGGTCCTTTCCCTGACAGAAAGTGTTTGCTATAGTTTTTGTAGACCACAGGCAAGATCTGCTTGCACAATTTAAGAGGAAAGGCTGAACTCTGGACAGCTGGAAACACTAATATGTGACACATAGTCACTTCTGTTTCTCCTTAATCCCACAAGCAGAGAGCTTGAGCCATGGAAGAGTGTTTAGAAAATGCATGGAAATCTGAACAAAGACAAAGAGTTTCAAGGGTAAGCCAAAAGACCGACCTTCATCTCCAGGGAAGGAGCAGGAATTACTGGTGCAGGTTGTGAACCTGAGCATTGCAAGGTGACAGGAACATGGTAAAATAGCAGTCAAAACTGGAAGATGGAAACAGATGGGAGAGAGCGGTTCAAAATCAAAAAGAATATGGTTAAAGATGATGGGATACTGATTTATTTAATGCAACAGTAAAGAAACAAGAAGGAATATCTTGAGTGAAAGGGAAGCTGTCTGGGTCAAAATCATACAGGGGAAGAAAGATGAAAGACTTATCGGTGCAGTAATTCTTGAAATCCCTAAAAGATTGTTGAGAGGAGCTATGTTAACACAGAATGAAATTTTTGTCATGATTTCATACAAATAGTATTTTATAAACTTGCATGTGTGTATACTTACAAACATAAATACATTTATTTTACATTGCAGTATGGTTATAAATTATATGATCCATACATTTGCAAGATTAAAATGTTATTATGAATTAAATCATTAAGAAGAGGTTCTAGCTCCCAGATGAAAGATGAAGAACAAAAAAAATTACCAATAAGATTCAGTTACTCCGTTTAGAGCCGGCACATTTCTCTGACAAATTCAAGGAGCAAACATGTGGCAGATCAGGTTTAGGTTAGGTTTTCCAAATAATGAAGATGCTATAGAAAGCAGACACATTAGGAAGGTTACATACTTCTGGCAAGCAGAACTCACTGTACCTGGGTGATAGTTGAGGTAAACAATCTGTTCATCCTCTTCCCATTGGTTCATCTTCATCCCATCTTCACAACTTACTCCACTTTTTTCCTTACTTCATATGAATCTTTTTTACATTGTTTTAAATTCTTTTTTAATTATCACTTGGTTTGATTTTTGCAATTCTGATTTTATTTCCTATGAGACATTCCTTTACATTGGTCAACATCATTTTAAATCAATTTTTGTTTCTGATCTTGTCTCTGATTCTGATGAATACTCAGGAATAGGGGGGAGTAGAATGAAACACATCCTGAAACATAGGATGTAACTGCTTTTTTAGCTGAAGAAGGTTCAGTAAATAAAAAGGGTCCATTAGAAATTTAGGAAAATAGAAGGGGTTTAGTCATCAAAACAGTGAAGAATAGCCTTCAAATAGGAGAATTAGGAAATATGCAAAAAGGAGCAGAAAGAATAAGATTCATCATGCATCATGTTAAGTGTCTACAGAAAAACATCTGTAGATAAAATCATACCAGACTTCCTTCACAGTCAATAGGGAAAAAAATGGCCCGTTTGGGGCCTGACATCATCTCTGCCTTGGAAATCTGATTTTAGAAGAAATTGACTATTTAAGAAGAGAAGCTCTACAACCAGCTTAGACATAGGTGTCTGTGTTTGGTTTTAGTATCCAAAGCTACCACATCGTAAACTAGAGAAATGGGTCTGCTTATGGATTACACTGTAGCTGCCACCACTCTGCAGTTTAAAAAAGAAAGTGCGTGCACGTGTGTGTGCATGTGTCTATACAAAAACATATCTGTGTGCATAGATAGATGTGTGTGTACAGCTTCCACAAATGAATTCAAGAGGGAAAAATACATATGAGCATGTAACTACTTTTTTACACCCCTTCCACCTTCTGCTACTGCAGCATTATACAAAGCTTCTATTTATTAAAAGGTAGTAATTTTGTTCTAACATGAAGAACACCTGGCTCCCCAGAATATCATTATGGAGAAGGAATGCTTTTATTGTTTTATGATTGTTGCTATCAAAAAACAATCAGAACAGTAAATGTGTTAACTGATATCTCATTGTCTTTCTATGGCTGATTTGACAGAATAAAACACCAGAACCTTCTGGAGGCAATTAAAATTATTAATAACATGGATTTGCTGTGCACATTTCTTGCTGATCATAACACAGAGTACATGAGCCCACAGTCTACATGAAAATGACATCATTAAACTGCATGAAGTGCTCTTACATTTCACATGGACTTCACTGTTTGCTGTTTTGGCCTGGGAAACAAAAACAGGGAGAAAATGGAAAAACTGATTCAATCACATAAATTAACAAAAAATGAAATTACCAGACTCTCTAAATTTCAGTGGTTTGCAGACCTTGAGCCAAACTTACCCATGACGTAAATTTAGTAAGGCCAGTCACACTCAGGAGTCTGGGGTCTGTGCTTTAATCCTTGGCCACTTTATTAACTGCTTGACATTGTTTGGCAGACAGAGCTTATCCACAGTAACAAGAAATAAGCACAAAATTTTTCTTTTTTTTTTGTTATCAGTACAAACATATTTCATCTTTAGTGAAGGTTAACAGGTTTCCTGAATTGTCTGAAGCCCTGAAATGCACTTACTGGAATAGACACACAAATTCCTGCAGGCCTTACTCAGTCCCTTGCCATCCAGCAGTACACACCTTTGATCAAGGAGCCTCTGCCTAGAGATTTTCTCAGAACAGAGGAATCTGTGTGTGTGTGTTTGGAAGTGTACATGATTGTACAGGTTGAAGAAAGAGGTAGAGATTTTCTATCTAGAAAAAATCCAGCCTAATTGTGGGAGTGAAACCTACTCCTTTAAAACATTTCCATACTGTGAGCCTTTTACAACTGCAAATAGATTAAAGGGATGTTTAAAGGTATAGCATTAAATGAGTACAAATAACTGTTTTACGTAAGTTGCCTGGGGTACATCAGTAGCCTTCTAAATGATCAAAAGGTATAGCTGGAGGCAAGGTCCAAAACCACCTGCTTATATAAAAGACTTTTATATGAGGTAGCTGATATCATACATTTACATTGATCTTCCTTTAAACACAGTAATGAAATCAGCATCAAAATTATGTTAAAGTAACGTTATATCTACCTTAAAGAGATGGGAGCAGGAAAAGTACAGCTCCATCCTTGAATTGCCCCATGTGCAGCTGCACTGGGATCATGTATTACACCTGGATCTGTCTAAGGGTCAGCAGGGCTAAGCTGTCTTCAGCTTTTTTAAACTGATTTTGACATTGATTCAGCAAAGCTCTGAGGAACCCACTTCACTTTAAGCACATGAGCAGTTCCACCCAGCTCCACCCAGGACTTCAGCCTGTCCTTAGCACTTTGCTGAACTGGTTCAGATCTCAGTGTGAAGAAGGGTGTTTTGTGGAATAAGACCCTGACCTGACAGGTACAGCTTGTCATTATTGCTTTACTGGACCAGGATATTTTTAAGCAGAATTAAGAGCAAAAGTTCATTCGGAAACAATTGACATTTTTTCTTCTAAGAGTGGCACTTGCAAAAATGTCACACTGAACTGTGTAAAGTATTTCACAGTCCTGCGTATCTTAACAGTGCAAGGAGCTTCACTTATAGGATATGTATATTTAATAAAAATCTAGGAAAAGATACATCACACTAACAGCTGCAGCATTATTATTCTATGTGCATTGGTCATATTATTTTCTCACGCTTTATCTTTTGAATCTGTTCAACACATCTTGGTATTTGTAGCATGCACTTGCTTAAGCAAAGGTGGTCCTTGAAAGAATAGTCAGTATTTATGCAATCTATACCATAAAACATTTCTTAAACAAGGTAAATATGGTGATATACCAATAAACGTCTATAGATCTGGCTATTTGTACCCACTCCTGCTGTAACAAAACAGCTACTAACAGTATAGCACAAATCAAAAGCACTATGTGCTCATGACTAAAGGTGAGGCAGAAAAAGTAGGAAATAAAATCTGGAGTTGGAATAGTTATTTCTTATTGACTCCTATGGGATTTGAGGATGCTGACTGACATGGAAGCATTCACCCTAGAGATCAAGCTAGGGGAGATAAATTTCATGTTGTGAGGCCACCATTGGCAGAACCAGGACTACCCTTCTGTTACTTGTTTATCAAGAGAAAAATCAAACTAGCAACTGACTGTAAGCACTCATGGTATGGCTTCTGTAAGTAGTACTTTAACAAAACAGCAGCCCTGCCTCATAGTTTGCCGGACTGGGGGCCAGCCTTGAGCCTGCAAAGCGAGTAGCCTAATATTTCTTTCTTACAATATTGCTGAGACGTTTCTCAGCTATTTCAGGTAAGAAATAAAAACCTGAACTCAGACCTGGACTAGACTGATTTTCTTTGCTAAAGTATGGCATTGTAACTGGTGTTTTATTTCGTCCTTACCAAATAAAATATTTAATTCACTTTTAACAGGGGGGGAAAGAAAAAAAAAGAAAAAGAAAAGAACTCAAGGAAAAGTCCTAAAAAGAAACCAGAAAATATAAAAGGACATTGATCAGCTCCTTGTCCCCCATGAACACGTGCACAATAGAAAGCTTTTAAAGTGTCCTTATTGTCAGGATACTGACCTTGTTTAAGAAAGAAAATGACACCTTTGTGTTCTGCATTTATTCCCTGACTGGGTAACTTCCATCCAAAAACAGGGAAAAAAAAAAAATTAAAAAAAAAAAAGAAAGCTTTTTTGAGATTTGTAATATTTAGACCATATATTGCTCATAAAAAGATGGAAGATCCCACAATTATGTGCATTAGTTTTACAGAGAAAAGTGTTTACAAAGTCTAGGGAAAAGAAGAAAAACCCGCAGCCCACCTCAGGGTTTAAAAACCTTTTTCAAGATATCATTTTTCTCTCCAAGGTGCTAAGCTGGCATCAATAGAAGACCTCTCTTTGAGAATAAAATGCAAAAAGTCAAAACAGTTTTCCATTTTAGAGGATGCTTTTCAGTGTGTTTGTCACCATTCCAGTGAGTCCTTCCCCTCTCTAGACAGTCAAAAGAGGATCACTAACCATATCTTCAAAAGGATAAAAAACCAAAAAATTGTGTTACATGGGCTAGGTATAAAGACTGCAAATTTCTTGATAAAGTTAAGATAAACGACACAAAGATAAAGTCTATGAGGCAATGACAGGAAGATACCTGGAGAGGGAGAAATCAGAGGCAAGATGGAGAGGTCCTGTAGATAACAATGTTGGCTGAACATGGTGAACGGGGAAAGCTGTGAACTTGTGGCTTGTGATTTCTTCTTCCAAGTTCATAGATCAGTGAGGGTGAGCTGGTGCAGAGCATAAAGCAACCTGCAGGGCAAAGGGACTGAACAGGTCATTTTGCCAATGAAACGATGAGGGGAACCCATTCATGTCTACCTTGCTAGGTTCGAGCCTGTTTTGATGCTTAGCTCAGCTTGCAGAAGCTCTGCACGAACAAGAGAACAGGCAACCGAACACAGACACTGTCTGAGCTGTGGAGCAGCCTGGTTTCTTAGGAAAGCCCACGGCAACGTGCAATTGGCACGCCATGCCACAGCACTGTATGTAGTGGGACTAGATGATCATTGCAGCTCCCTTCCAACTGAACTATTCTATTCTATTCTATTCTATTCTATTCTATTCTATTCTATTCTATTCTATTCTATTCTATTCTATTCATTCCATTCCATTCCAATAAGATCAAGGAGGGGAAGAAGAGGAGGAAACAACCTGTACCTTTGCCCTCTGGGACCTGTACTGAGAGCTTTGTAAGTCAGCACAAAGGCTTTGGCTACGTCTATACTAATAAAATAAACACATTTAAGGCACAGAGTCAAGTACTGGCATGTATTTTGTGAAAGCTGTAATATAGGCTCTGGCACAGTTTTAGCACTGGCCAGTTAGCACTGTCCCCACAGCTCCCAATCACAAACTCGGGGTCTACTCCAGCCACCCTGACCAACAGCCTGTTTTGGTGCTACCTCCTGTCTGAGGCAGAGAATTACCTGTGTCTTGTGGGGAGCAGCTGGTTACTAGTAGGGATGTGGATTACCTGCCTACACCTGCTATTGAGCAGAGTCTAGAGACGTAGTTCTTAGAGTGACAATTCTTGCTGTGATCTTTATCAGAACACTGCATTTACATACTGCCCCTTCATCCAGGCAAGGATGAAGAAGTGTTTTGTTCCTTTAAGTGAATAAAGGTCAGTATTGGCAATATTGAGGCTGACTACAAAAAAGAACTTCAGAGTCCGGTGGGTTATTTTATTTTTTAGTATTTCTTTTCTTCGTTTTTTTTATTATAGGTCCTGTTTAGATGGGTTCACTAAGCACAGTCCTCTCTTTTATTAATTTTCTTCTAATTCCCTAGTTTCACCACCTAGCAGCGTTTTTCTTTCTCTTTTGCCCCTTTCCCTTGGGAAGGCTTCTTCAAAAAAAAGAGTATATAAATAGTCAAGTTCTTAGGGAATTTTAAGTTCACTTTTTGTGCTTTACCAAGTTGTTCATAGCACTTGTTTAATTAATAGAACTGCTTTGGAATGTATTAGGCAGAGGACTGTGTTCACACCGCTCTTGTTATCTGACGGTGCTTCCCCAATAGCAAAAAAGCCACTAAAACAATAACAACACACAACATGTTAATAAACAAAGAAATATAAGCTAAATAAATGCAACTCATCTCCAAACCAGCAATTACTGGAACAGGCATGTTCTAAGCATTGTGCTGATTGCTAAAACCTTAATTCAGAGATTTGTCTACAAACATGTGGCATACATGATGTGGCATAAAAAAGACAAACAGAAGAATAAAAAATATCAGGCACTGAGACAATTTCATGCTCTGAGATAATTAATTTAATTTAATAAAGGTACACAAATATATATCAATCCCCAATGGCCCTTTCCTAGACATTAGCAAGCAGATTCATTCTCAGCATCTTGTAGTTTTTAGGAAATGTCTGCGAGGGATGCATCTGTTTCTAATTCACCGTCAGATTTCTATAAAAATGACTAAGATTAAAATAGAGTAAAACTCATTAAAACTCAAGAATAAATTAAAAGAGCCTGAATGAAAAGCTCCCTTATAACAAAATACAACAAACCAGGAAGCACAGTGTTTCTTTGAAGTATGCATGGTGGTGGAGAGACCGCTCTGCACAGGACAGTGAATTTTCAGGTCCTGAATCTGCAATTACTCCTTATCGAGAGGCACATGAACTGGAATAACAACTATTGGAGATGGTCGCATGAAGAATGTTGAGCCAGCAAATGTCATCTATCATCTTTCTGCCAATGAATGCTGAATTCACTGTCTCCCTTTGTGATACAGGATATGGGAGACCAAAGTAAATACCTGTTGTCAACACCTGGAACTAAAAAGACCACCTGCCAGGATTGATTGGCATGACTCGCCTTTAACAAAAGCTGCCTCAAAAATACTACAGGACAGAGACAGGCAGGCAGAGTTCAGAAGGAACTTAAATAGCACCGCATGCTCCCCACGACAGCTTTATCTGAATCCTGCTCAAAGCCACCTCCCCTTGCTTTTTAATTCACAAGTTACTGATGTCTTCAGAAGTGGAAAAAGAAAGGAAGAGAAGAAAGGAAATAGTCTTTCCTCTGCTTTCTCCAAGAATAACACACTATCTATTTGGCTTTGATTATGGGTAAAGATTGCTGTAATTTCAGAATCATGATTTAGTTGTATTGTCTGGTCAAACGTTGTTAGACATTTCTTACAAACAGGGGATTACATTGAAAAGTGCAGTGTCTCAAAAAATATGTTGTATTTAGTGGTCTGACAATATCGCAGAGGTCATGTCCTTGACTAGATTTTTTTCCCCAAACTTGAAGATGTTTCTGCCAAAAGAAACACACCAGGACATTCTGCCTTTCAACAGTTCAGTGACTACCAGTTCCCCTGTCCTGTATTTTGTCATCTGCAAGAGAGCAAGGTAACAAGGTAACGTGCAGCCTGATATTACCTACTTCCCACTGAGGTCTTTCTCAGAGTACCACAACTCACAGCTCCTGACCCTGCTGCATGCCATTTGAAATCTGCTTACAACATAACTTTGACACTCATGCCACAGCTTGCTGAACCCTGAGATATCATTAAATCTATGTGTGGCAGTAAGTGCATCAAGTACATCATATTCAGTTTCCTACTGGCTGCAACCTGGCATTGTCTGTATTCCCGAAAACTGCTGCCGTGTAGTAACAGTAGCTATTTTTACATTCTTAGCCCTGACGCAAATAACGAAGTAAAGGGAGTTGGTGCTTCTGTATTGGGATTGCTGAAACTGAAAAGACCAGGAGCTACTGATGAAGTAAAGAAGTTTCTATAAATGTTCCCATAAGGTCAAGTTGTTGGATAACTAATGTGGAAAGATGCATCTGCAGATGACCATCATACTGTCTACTGACTACAGAAATCATAATGATGAGATACTTGAATCTTTATCCAACTGTGACAAAATAATCTTGGGGGTGTCCATAAACAAGTCCAGAAAGTAACAGACAGACATTGGAGCTCTAGAACTTCCTCGTGATGGTGTCACAAGAGCATACAACTACCAGCCATCTTAAAGTGTCCAACGCCCATCCTTTCTTGAGCAGAAAAGAAAATGGGACAAGCTGAGAAGCAGATAGAATTTCAGGAAAAAGACGAAGACTCCGTCTTTGCAGGAGTGTGGTAGTGTCCTGTGTTTGGTTTGTTAATATTAGAACAATTGGATTAGAACAATTATAAGTTGGTCTGTAACACACTAGGCCTGGATTTGTTAATTTAAAGTGAGTCACAGAATGACATCTCATAAATTGTAAGAACCAAAATTTATACAAAAGAGTAGTTGAGGAAACATAACAATTGAAGCAATTTTCTATAAGATTTCAGAGAAGACATATCTCAATTTCCTTAATTTACTCTTTTGATGCTTCTTTCAATATTTATTCTACCAAGATCCTATAACAGGGTTCTACAGATCCTGACCCAGAACTCACTGACAGCAAAGTAAACTTCCCGTTGAAAGAAGCAGGACAGCACTATATTCCTTTGGCTAAATACTCTGTATAGGAAGATGATCACTGTATAAATATGTTGGTTCAGTCGGATTGCAGGTGGTTGGGAAAAAAAATTAGACTCAAAAAAATAAAAAGTTAAACAATGGGTGGAAAGAAAGAACTTCCCACTGAACACTGATGTCCCCCACTGAGGTGCAGATGTTTACTAACCATAGTGACATCTATTACCTGTTTTTTGTATTATCTGGAGCATGTCACGCAATCTTGTCTGTCGTTTAGGTGCAATTAGGGCCTTACTTCAGTGGTACACCCTAAAGAAAGGTGCTATTGGCACTCACATTTCACACGGTAAGGTCATTGTGTAATGAAGTGGTGCTGTGAGAAATGCCTGGTAGGGCCTTGGCTTTGCTGGACTGACCATGACCACCTAGATTAATTTTCCACAAAAAGGTTCAGGTTCAAGATGAATGTATCTATTCCACTCAGTCTCTTGAGGGACTCACATTGCTGAGCTTGTTCGGAAACAAGACTCTTACTAAGACTGCGATGAAATAAATTAAAAAAAAAACCACAGGGTAAAAATATTTGGCATAACAGCCCAGTGATGCGGAAAGCAGAAGACCTTGTCTGCAGGCTTTCCTGGAGTTTTAGAGTGGTTATTACAACAGTTTCCACATCCAGCCAGAATTTTCTGATCATTGTGATATTCTCTGGAGAGTTCTCTACATGCTTTCTACAGCACCACAGCTCAAGAACGGCAAGATTCAAGGAGCGGTAAGGACAGAATACAGAGATGTGCAGTTTGGGCATGTGTTTGGAAGTAGGAGGTTTTGGTATCTTCCTCTTGCAATGTTTTTGGTGTGTTGAAAATAACTAACAGTAAAGAAACATAATGTTTTTAATACCTCCCATCTGGCTCAGAAATCTTACATAATAAGCAGTAAACCTCTGTGCGGACACCTAATTCTGCTTCCTCCTATACAACTGGGAAAAAAAAAAAAAGATTAAAAAAGAATAAAATTGGGATTTTAGCTGTTCACTTCAACATCCTAAGCCCTGTGTCCAATACCTTCGTTCACAGGCGAAAAACTAGGAATTAATTTATTTCCCTGCAGACTTTGCATTCCAAAGCTGTTTGGCTTCCAAAGTTTTGGGGAACAGATATTCTCGTCAGGTGCTGTTAGAGCCATATAAATAAGTGGACTATAATTCTCTGAGGGAAATGTTTATTAGCATAACCAGGGCAGGTTACTCATATGCAGATAAGCTATCATTTATTTTTAAGAGTAATTTTGGGTTTTTTCTCCTGATATATGTTTTATTTCTCTTTAAAACAATTTGAATTTCCAATCAGATAGTTTTAGTGTTTCTGAGCAGGAGATTTTTTTGTATCAAATCCTAAGATTATATTGGCAAGCTTACAGTATCTAGCAAACATTTTATCATTATTCTTTTACTATTATTCTTTCATTATTATTACTTACATCCAGAACTGAGAAATGCAGTGAACAGTAGTGGATATGGTTTATGGATCTCCACTAAAAAAAAAAAAAAAGAGGAAAAAAAAAAGCATAAGATAGAGCCCCAGTGAAAACGGTGAAAACATTTTCCTTTCAAAGCTTTTATTTGGTTGCTAGGAAAATATTTATGAAATGCAGTTTAATGCATTTGCTGAAAATTAACAGAGAGACGCATTTGCAGCTAATTAACCTATTCTCAAAGAAAGCAATTGGGAAATGCTTGATTAATGTTTAAGGCATAAGATACGCACAAAAAGATGTAGGCAAAACTTCATCATGGCACCCAGGAGACCACTGTGTGACACAGTCTAGAGTCTGTGTGTAACTCACTCTCCACAGGAACTAATTTTGAAGCGCCAGAATGCTGTGAATTGTCTGTAAAACACTGTAGAAGAAGCTCAGCGTAGAACAGAAGGCATGCTTTCCTTAGGAAGAATGCTGATAAAATTTTAATGAAGTAACATGTTGTCATGGGGATTTGTTGCTATTCATTAATTCATTGTGCTTTTCCCCTATAGTTTTGCTGAAGTTGAGTGACAAATTGTCAAGTAGCAGTCTTAGAGGTTTAAAGTTTCTCATTGATAATCTAACTTTCCTGCAAATTGTTTTAAAGGATCCAATGTTTATGGAATAAGCCTTCCGAGGTATTAGAGGGTTAGTTAGGCTCATAGGTGTGGGGAGAGTCTGGGTATGGGCTGTGCTTACCATCTTCCTTAGACCACCTCACTAGCAGGCTGACTGCAACATCCACCTCCCAGACACAAATCCTAACATGTCTCAATATGTTCAGATATTCTCATATTATCAGCATGCCCATCTTATAACAAACAAAACAACTGACCTGAAAAATGTATGTCTTTACCCACAGAGGGTAGGATGAAGCGACTGGCCTGAAGCCTGGGGATGGTTATTGTAGCTCTCCAAGTCACTGGTATAAAAAAAAATTATTTTGTGGTCCAGGAACTTGGGTGTGAGATCTGTGGTGATTTTGCTGCAGTCTGTTTGCATAGGGGAATAGTCAGAACAACTCCCATCAGCCTGGTGAGTGACTATGGAAATCTGCATTTACAAACAGGCAAAGTTTTCTTGACCGACATTTCAACAACACTAGGGATAATATTCAGATCACAAAATGGTGAGAAAAATGGAGAAGTTTAGTGGCCTTCATTTGGGAACACGTTAGCTTTGGCTCTCAGGAGCTGAGTGTTATTTCCTTATACAATATATATTTCCACATCAGAGTATGCCTTCTGTCTTCAACTTTGCAAATATTCATCCCCAGCATAGACTTTTTTAGTGATTGATGGCAAGGTAATGTTTCTCTGTATAAGAAGTCACCCTAAACTATCTGAATGCTATGCAGAATGACAAGAACCAGCTGCTTCAGCTGGTTTCAGTTGAATCAGTTGTCTCTCATTTTGGCTATTCCAGAAGTTTGGTTTTTTTCTGTGTAGGGCAAATGCTTTCAAGGTTTTCTGCAATTAGATGGTTTAAATTTTGCACAATGAAGTTATATTCACATAGCAATACATTGTGGAAGTTGGGTTGGCTTCCAGCTGTTTTCCAGAATTGATGACAATACCGCAAAAGAAACAGCTAAGGTATAATATCAGACATGACCATGAAAAGTCCTGGACTCCAGAATTTAATTCCCCACTAATATAGCTAAGAATTAAGGTGGTGATTTTAAACAGACACTTTGAGGCATCTCTGTTTTCCCAGAATTTTACTAAACGTCAGCGGTGGATGTGCTGATTTCCGTCATGTAAGGGATATGTAGGAGACAAAACCGTCTAATGAATAGAAAGATCCACTATAGACTCATAGAATCATAGAGTCATTAAGGTTGGAAAAGAAGTCTGAGATAATGGTAGCACCCATGGTTTTGAAACACCGCCTACAACTGAAAGAACTTTTCCTTCCAAAGATCAACATAAGTTTCTCCTTTCTATTTCTGTGTTGGTTTCCAGAATAAACCTTTCCAACCATCACAAACACTGGAGATCTAAATTATTCAGTCTGTTAGAAGCAATCTTAAAACAACGCCTTAAAATTTTACATTTTATATTAGCTGTGTTTTATCAGAGTCCATCCCAATACTGTGTTGGCTGGCCTATGCCCACACTGTTTTGCTGGAAATGAGAAAACTGAGTATATCAGCTCAAAAGAAGTTACTTCAATGGTGACAAACGCCTGCTGTGTGAATTCACCCATCTCGCACCCTGCGCTTCACTGAAGAGCTGTCAGGTGGTAGAAAATTTGCTACTGGTGCTGTACCACATCTCAACAAGAGCAACTCAAGTTGTAAAAGACTCTCATTGATCCCAATGCCACCATCCAGTCTTGCTGGTCACACTGTGGCTTACCTGGAAACAGGATGATTCCAGAGGTTTAGTTTGTCTCTATCACTTTGTTCCTTCTGATGTATTTTCTCACTTCAGCATGGCTAGAGTAAACCTGTGGTTGAGAAACAAAAGGAAAAAACAGACTTAGGAAATGAAAAAAAATCAAAATTATAACTGCAATTATAAGGACTTCAGGAGCCCAAAAACTGGACTCTCAGTTTAAATGGTGCAGTCATAGATCAGTGTACCTTTACATTAAGTGAGAATGCAGGGCAGAGCCTGCTTTGTTAGTATTAAGTAGGGAGTTAAGTCAAATTATCCTGATACAAACTGGATCAGAATCAAGCCTCCTGTGATCCTCCGCCTAGATTTTCTTTGCTGTCTAGCCTTCTGCTTCTAAATCCCCTTTTAAACACACTTGCCTTTCATTTCAGTAGGACCTTAACATAATTTGCACTTTAATTCTGCCTTTTGCTAAATGATCTTAGTGTCCTTTACAGGCACTAATTGATTAAGGCTCTGCCTGCTCTTAAGAGTGGATGCTTTTATCCTCAGTTTATCCAAGGGGATATTGAAACACAGCCGAGTCAAGTAATAAGCTCAAGGTCACAGGAGGGGGGTGAAAGAAACTGGGAATCGAACCTCCGTGGCTGGATCTGCCGTGCTGCAATCTCTGCACTCAGTCGCGCTCATCACCCTATGTGTGCATGCAGCTCTGGATCTGGCAATTTTTAGTGAAGCCTTGCAGTGAGATATAATTAATTTGTTACGAATGCCTATAAATAAAATAAATGTTGAAATGATCCACACTTCTGTGTTGTCAAAAGCATCCCCATCTCTCACAATTCCTACTCACTGGCTGCTGACATTATTTCTTGGTTATTGGATGACAGTTCAGTGCCTTGAGTGTTCCTCTCGCTGTAGGGTTAGTAGGATAATTGACAAACCACAGGGACCAGATCCCTGGATTAGGATGACCGGACTGTCAAAACAGCCATGACAAACTCTCACATCAACTTCTACTGCAAGTCAAGTCTATGAGGAAAAAATGCACCTTGGCAGGGCCAGAAGGGAAGTCTTTAGTTTAAGTCTTTTCCCACTGCACAAAAAGCTACAGCGGGGGGGGAGAGAGCATGGATCTTTCTGTTTAATTCATAGAAAACTCTGTTACAGCAAGTCACAATTAATTAGAGTACTTGAGTAAACATTTTGGGGTCCTATTGTGTTTGCTTAATGTGTTTACCTGAATGCATGACAGATGTCACTTCTGTTTCTTATTAGAGACTGACAAATGACTGCACAGTCTGTGCATGTGAATACACGGAGGGAATGTAGCCCTAGCATGCACACACGCAAATCGGTTTACTTTTGTGAGCTTAATATTAGCATCAAAAAGTTGTGGGTATTATTTGAATTATGTAATGTTTACACAGGAATTTAGCAATTTAAAGCATTATCGAAAGATCATTATTATTAATACTGAATAATATGTTATGGGGGTATTTACATTCAAATTTTAAAAAGAGAACACTTGCAACAATAGTCGAATTGTTTGCTTTACTTCATGTCACTTTTAGCATTTCTCTTAGACTTCCAGGAATTCAGTCACACATCTTTGAAATTACAGCTGGAGTGGCATTTGTTTCGAAAAAGAAGTGTTCTCTGTATGAAAATCTATATTGCAAATTGTTAGAAGAAAATTTAAATGCAAATATAGAAGAAGGTTATTTACTTAGTTCTTAGCACACGGGATTGGGACACTTAGGATTAGAAATATTCAATTTTTTAAAATAGAAATATTAAAAATTGTTCTTCAAGCACCACTAGGGCTTTGAAGTATAAAAAAAATATTTTTAGAACTGTAAATTGGTTTGTGGTTTGTTGTTTTTTTTTATTTAGCGTGACATTTCAGAAAGAAAAGTGAATTTAGAAAAGAAGATTCCACAAGCACTTCTTTAGTTAATGTCACAGAATGCAAAAGAACAAGTACAGTATGGAGGATGAGAAGCCAAAGATATGACATTTTCTGTATGAAAAATAAAACTACAATTTCAGTTTGCATTTCACAGAATTTAGTGTTTTGTTACTTCTTTTTCCTCTGAGAGGCAACAAAGTTTCCTGGTAGGACAAAAAAATTATCTCCTGAAGATGATTGTTGTTCGTTCGGATGTGAAATGCCCTCAGATTTCTGGAGGCACATATTTTTAATTTAAGACTTCAGTCCAGGTATGCGAGTCTTTAAAGATGGTTCCTGTTCTATCCTTTGATTCAAGAAGGTACACAGGCATGTGTACAATCAGGTTTATTCATGTGGTTACAGAAAAAAATGCAAAGAAAAAAGGAATTACATTTTTTTTCCCCTCATGGTGCACAATGTGAACCTCAAATACATCTAGACATCTTTAAAAATTTCCTGATATATGGCAAAAAGACTTTTTAGCTGCTGATAGGACTTTGGAAAGAAAATCAGAATGAGGGACCCAAGTTATACCATCTTCTAGAATCCCTTTTAACAGTCCTGAGTTGAATGAAATTTCATTAGCTTCAGGGAAAGTTTGCTGTAGTCCTGTTTTGTAGAAGTAGAGTCTCCTTTGCTGAGAAAGCCAAATAAAAAGTTTATTTCTGGCCTTAGGCCAGTCCTGCTTATTACCTGTGAAACTCAGTATCAGTGGGAGGTTTGAACAAAACCTCCTTTCTTTGTCCAGCCTGCTGATTCCTTTACTAACGTTGCTCTCCTCGGTGTGGTAAAGCAAATTTGGCAGTAGGGCAGAGCAATCAGCAACTTGCAGTTGTGGTTTCACATCGTGCCAGCTCGATCCTTGCTTACAGCAGGCATTAAGAGACGTAATCACAATATGTCTTGGTCATTTTCAACATTAGAATTAGCTCAGAATGAAGATTCAAAAGGTTAAAGCAAACTGGAGGTATTCAGGATTTACAGGTTTGCAAGTATCAGCCTTCAAAGAGTTTGCAATGGGAAGCAATCTAACAACAGGAAAGGGCAAGACAGGAAAGCAGATTTTGAGAAGGCTGAAGCAAAGATATTGCAACAATCTGAAGTGGATTGAAACACCAAGGTAAAGCAAAACCTGACCTCAGACAGTGACACTTAGCCCAGATCTGGTTCTCAGTTCCAGGAAAAAATATGTAATTGCCTGGAAACTTACTTTTCCTGCTTATTGTCATGTACTTCCACATTTTCATTATTATTATATATTTTCACACTCTCTGATGCCAACAACACCCCCGATGGGCACATATCAATGTTGCAAGCAAGTTTCTAGCCTAATTATGTAAAAGAAGGGCTCGAAACTGTGTAAGAAAGTCTATTCTTATTACATTTTCAGCCATAACAGGACGAAAAGGAAATTGATGGCATTTTCCTCCTCCAACAAAATCGTAGATATTTTGGTTACCTGATACCTTAAAAATACACCACATCAAAATAAAAATGTTAAGGAGTTTTTGTTTAAAACAAAGTCATTTCAAGTAAAAAATCTGGATATTTCCTTTTTGAGGTAATGACTTGAAATGTACCATTGTTTTTCCAAACTTCTTTTTTTTCCTGCACAAAATAAATCTGTGAAACTGACTTAAATTTATAAGACCTTGGTTCTCACAACTCCACTGTAATATCATAGAATCATAGAATCTTAGAATCATTTAGACTGGAAAAGACCTATAACACTGAGTCCAACCTTTAAACTAACACTGACAAGTCCACCACTAAACCATGTGCCTAAGTGCCACATCTACATGTCTTTTAATTACCTCCAGGGATGGTGACTCCACCACTTCCCTGGGCAGCCTGTTCCAATGCTTGACAACCCTTTCTGTGAGGAAATTTTTTCCAATATCCAATCTAAACCTCCCCTGGTGCGACTTGAGGACATTTCCTCTTGTTCTGTCACTAGTTACTTGGGAGAACAGATCAACACCCGCCTCACTACAACCTCCTTTCAGGTAGCTGTAGAGAACAATAAGGTCTCCCCTGTGCTTCCTTTTCTCCAGACTGAACAACCCCAGCTCGCTCAGTCGCTCCTCATAAGACTTGTTCTCTAGACCCTTCAACAGCCTTGTAGCCCTTCTCTGGACACACTCCAGCACCTCAATGACCTTCTTGTAGTGAGGGGCCCAAAACTGAACACAGTACTCGAGGTGCGGCCTCACCAGTGCTGAGTACAGGGACATGATCACCTCCCTACTCCTGCTGGCCACACTATTGCTGGTACAAGCCAGGATGCTGTTGATCTTCTTGGCCACCTGGGCACACTGCTGGCTCATGTTCATCTGGCTGTTGACCTACATTTCCAGGACCTTTTCCTCTGGAGAGCTTTCCAGACACTCTTCCCCAAGCCTGTAGTGTTGCATGGGGTTGTTGTGACCGAAGTGCAGGACCCGGTGCTTAGTCTTGTTGAACCTTACACAATTGGCCTCAGCCCATTGATCCAGCCTGTCCAGATCTCTCTGTAGAATCTTCCTACCCTCAAGCAGATCAACACTCCTACACAAAGAGATATGAAATATTCAAAAATATTTACAGCAAGAAACGCAAAATATCAAAAAGCATGTTCCAAAGGTATAATTCGAGCTTTGTAGCTAACTTCTATACTGTGATTCAATCTTTCTGATTTAAGTAATTGTATATGATTGGAAAAATGATAGTGCTGTCAAACTGTGTGGGATACAGGCAAATTTGTCACATAAAAGAATAACATTATTCAACATGGCAGAAACTGTAGATCTAGAGTTTGAATAACATTTCTGTTAAAAGTTACAAGCTTGTCCTGGTTAAGGCTTCATCCATTGTAGTAGAATTGAAAATATCACACTACAAGCAGTTTTTTGCCTGTTTTATCTCTTGTCTATACTTTTGCAGTGGTGTTCTTCACTACGGATTTCCTAATACAACCTCCTGTTGACAGCCAAATTACAGCTCTCCATGTGTGAGACACATATTCCTCTTGTGTTTTATGCATTCCTCTTGTGTTTTATGCAATTAGAAGTACATTTGGAGGCTTACATGGTAGGTGTCAAGGAAAATCAAGCTCATGGAATTTTAGATACCCTGATTTCAGGAACTGATGAATCTGCTGTTAATAATGACTGTTGTCACAGAAAGCGGTGACAACCCACCTCGGTTTTAGCTCACTTACCAGCTTGTTACGTTGGTAGCATGTAAGCCATCCAAGCAACACTAGAATTTCCTCCTTCAACAAAGACCTGTTAATGCTTACAGTGTTGAAAGAAGGTGACTTTCCTCAACTTATTGGTAAGACAAAATGACCAAGACCTCTGAAAGCCTGAAATCAAGCCAGTGCAGTGCTATGAATACTGGGGAGTAAACAACTGGATAATCTTCAGAACAAGGTCTAAATAAAATTAAATATTTAATAAGTTAAAAACATAAACACATCAAACAAGACTGAAGTCTCTTACCCATCTGCATGTAAGAAACCCACATGGACATCCTGAAGAAACAGGGCTGAACCCTCATATGGTATACATCAGCATAACATTAATTAATTTTGTGTTTCTGGAAGGAAGGAAAGAAAGAAGGAAGAAACTTTTTGTGTGAAAATTAATTTCCATTTAGAAAAGCAGCCCTGTATATTTTGAAATTTACCCTCGAATTAGGATCATTTTTTTCATGGCATGACTTGGAACCCCTGAATGAGGCAGGTGTCCTGGTGACAGAGGATGCGGAGAAGGCAGAGCTACTGAATGCCTTCTTTGCTTCAGTCTTCAGTGCTAAGACTGGCCCTCAGGAATCCCAG